>PJQF01000010.1_pt2 | contig 54906 bp, 57 predicted proteins | sample 1503741 | NCBI WGS metagenome assembly PJQF01 (sample SAMN07775949, study PRJNA414020) | Biofilm metagenome, whole genome shotgun sequencing project. | isolation source: biomolecule (vanillin) treated reverse osmosis membrane biofilm | place: India: Nagpur | collected 2017-03-21
CGCCATCAGACCGAAGAAGCGATTGTGAGCCTGGCTAACCGGTTTACCGGGATCGCCACGCGCTTGCAGGAAACGGTACACGCCTCGCAGCATGCCGCCGGTGAACTGGATGGCCACGCCGCCGATGGGCCGCTTGAGGCGCTGGCACGCAGCGACAGCGAACTGAGCCAGGTGATCAATTCACTCAAGGCCACGCAAAGCAGCCGTGACCAAACCCTGGCCCAGGTCCGCAGCCTGACCGCCTACACCGGTGAACTGCGCACCATGGCCGCTGATGTGGCGGCGATTGCTGCACAAACCAACCTGCTGGCCCTCAACGCCGCCATCGAGGCGGCGCGGGCCGGTGAGGCCGGGCGTGGCTTCGCAGTGGTGGCCGATGCCGTGCGCAGCCTGTCGAGCAAATCCAGTGAAACCGGCCAGCAGATGTCGGCCAAGGTCGACATCATCAATAACGCCATTACGCAATTGGTGCACGCTGCGTCCAGCAATGCCGACCAGGACAGCCATTCGGTGGCCGAGTCCGAAAACAGTATTCAAGTGGTGCTTGAGCGCTTCCAGAACATCACCGGGCGCCTGGCCGACTCCGCCGACCTGCTCAAGCAGGAAAGCTACGGCATCCGCGATGAGATGACCGAGGTGCTGGTCAACCTGCAATTCCAGGATCGGGTCAGCCAGATCCTCAGTCACGTGCGCGACAACATGCACGCGTTGCATGACCACCTCCTGCAAGCCAGCCAGGCTCCCGACCAGGCGGTCGCCGTCGACGCCCGGCAGTGGCTGGCGCGCATGGAAGCCACCTATGCCACCGACGAGCAACGGCGCATCCACCATGGTGAAGCGGCCGTGCAGCACAACTCTCAAGACATTACTTTCTTTTAGGAGCACCTCATGGCGAAGAATGTATTAGTGGTCGACGACTCCAGCAGTGTGCGGCAGGTGGTCGGTATTGCCTTGAAAAGTGCCGGTTACGACGTGATCGAAGCCAGCGACGGCCGGGATGCCCTGGGCAAGCTCACCGGGCAGAAGGTGCACCTGATCATCAGCGATGTGAACATGCCCAACATGGACGGCATCACCTTCGTCAAGGAGGTCAAGAAGCTGGCCAATTACAAGTTCACGCCTATCATCATGCTGACCACTGAGTCCCAGGAGTCGAAGAAGGCCGAGGGCCAGGCCGCTGGCGCCAAGGCCTGGGTGGTCAAGCCGTTCCAGCCGGCGCAGATGCTGGCAGCGGTGTCCAAACTGATACTGCCTTGAACCCCGGCGCCAGGGAGGCTCCCATGCCGATCACCATCGAAACCTTCAACGACACTGCCCGCGTGCGCATTGACGGTGAGCTGACGATTTACACCGTCGCGGAACTGGCAGGTGCGCTGCTGCCGCAGATCGGCGCGGCGCCCCGCCTTGAGCTGGACCTGTCCCAGGTCACGGAAATGGATGGCGCCGGCTTGCAGTTGCTCGCGGTTATCCGGCGTGAGGCCGGTATCAGCGGTACCGGCTTGAGCGTGACCGGCCAGAGCCAGGTGGTCATGCAGGCGCTCCAACTGTGTCGCACTGAGGCCTCGTAGTCAGCGCTTCCCACGTTTTTTGATCGACAAGGAAAGTCCCGGTGAGCATCAATCTCGATCAGGCACAGCAGACATTCATCGTTGAGGCACGCGAGCTGTTGCAGGCCATGGAGCAATCCCTGCTGCAACTGGAAAGCGAGCCCGGCGACCAGGATGCGATTGGCGCGATTTTCCGCGCCGCCCACACCATCAAGGGTTCGGCGGGCCTTTTCGGTCTGGCGTCAATCGTGGGGTTCACGCACATCGTCGAAGACGTGCTCGACCGCCTACGCGAAGGCAGTGTGGCGGTGGATGCCGCATTAATTGCGCTGCTGCTCAGGTGCGGCGACCACATGCTCGAATTGATCGAAGTGGTCGCCGACCGCGGTGAGACGCCCACGCCCGCCGCGCTGGAGCGCGGTGAGGCATTGCGCGAGGCACTGAGTGCCTATCAGCCGTTGCAAACCACGCCTGTGAGCGTCGAGACCGCGGAGGTGAACGACGACGCGGCGGTCGAAGTGCTTTGGCATATTGCCCTGCGCTTCGGCGTGGATGTCTTCCGCAACGGCATGGACCCGTTGTCGTTCCTGCGTTACCTCGACACCCTGGGCACGCTGTTGCAGGTCACCACCTTGACTGAGCGCATTCCGGCCGCCGCCAGCTGGGACCCGGAAAGCTGCTATCTGGGCTTCGAGATTGACCTGCGCTCGACGGCCAGCCACGCCACCCTCAACGAGGTATTCGACTTTGTGCGCGATGACTGTGAAGTGCAGATCAGCGCCGTCGACGCAGCGCCGGAGCGCACGGCGGCCATCGCTGGCGACCTGGTCACCCAGGCCGAGCCAGCCTTTATGCCTGTCGCACCGCAGCGTGTGGCGCCCAGCGAGGCGAAAACCCGTGACGGCAATTACGTGCGCGTCAACGCCGACAAGCTCGACGAGTTGATCAATCTGGTCGGCGAGTTGGTGATCGCCAGCGCCGGCGCGAACCTGCTGGCCCGCTCCTCTAACAACGACCCGTTGCAAGAGGCGGCGTCGACGGTCTCGGGGCTGGTGGAAGAGATCCTCGATGGCGCCCTGCACTTGCGCATGATCCCCATCGGCGACACGTTCAACCGCTTCCGCCGCGTGGTGCGCGATATCAGCCAGGAACTGGGCAAGGACATCGAACTGATCATCAGCGGTGCGGAAACCGAACTGGACAAAACCGTGGTCGAGAAGATCGGCGACCCGCTGATGCATCTATTGCGCAATGCCATGGACCACGGCATCGAAAGCGCCGATGCGCGGCGTGCGGCCGGCAAGTCGGCCAAGGGCTATCTGAGCCTCAATGCCTACCATGACTCGGGGAGCATCGTCATCGAGATCGCCGACGACGGCGCCGGGCTCAACCGCGAACGCATCCTGCAAAAGGCCCAGGAACGCGGGCTGGTGGCCAGCGGTGCGCTGCTCACCGACCAGGAGATCTACAACCTGATCTTCGAAGCGGGTTTCTCCACCGCCGAGGCCGTGACCAACCTGTCCGGGCGCGGCGTCGGCATGGACGTGGTCAAGCGCAATATCACCTTGTTGCGCGGCACCGTCGACCTCGACAGCCGCCCCGGCCAGGGCACCGTGGTGCGCATTCGCTTGCCGCTGACCCTGGCGATCATCAATGGGTTCCTGGTCGGCATCGACCAATCCACCTATGTGATTCCGCTGGACATGGTCCAGGAGTGTATCGAGCTGGATGAACACCAGCGCCAGTCCAGCCGTGACACGGGCTATCTGGACCTGCGTGGCGAAGTATTGCCTCTGGTGCACCTGCGCGATCACTTCAGCCACGAGGGCCCGGCAGCCCGACGCCAGAATGTGGTGGTGGTGCGCAACGCCGAGCATAAGGCCGGGCTGGTGGTGGATGACCTGCTCGGCGAGTTCCAGACCGTGATCAAACCCCTCGGCAAGTTGTTCGGCGCACTGCGCGGCATCAGCGGCTCGACCATATTGGGCAGCGGCGCGGTGGCCTTGATTCTGGATGTACCGGTACTGCTCAACCAAATCGTACAACTGGAAGCCCGCACACCCCAGGCGCCTCAGTCGCCATCGGTCGTTGCCCGCTGACGCATTTGCAATTCCATGGAGGTTCCCCGATGAAATGGTTCTACGATCTTAAGATTTCCACCAAGTTGATCAGCTCGTTCCTGCTGGTCCTGGCACTCACCGGGGCGATGGGCGGCTTCGCCATCCACCAGCTCGGAGCGGTCAACCTGGCTGCGCAGGACATCAAGGGCAACTGGATGCCCTCCCTGCGCGCGGCCGCTGGCATGCGTTTTTTTGCCGCCAACTACCGTTTGAAAGAAAACCGCCAAGTCGGTACCGAGATTCCCGAGGAAAAAGCCCAGGCCGAACGCGAAGCCACCGAAGCGCGCCAGCAGTTCGAAACCCGCATGGGCACCTACGAGCAATTGCTGTCCAATGATGAAGACCGTCAGCTCCTGGCCGGCGTGAAAAGCGCCTGGGCCGCCTACTTGGCGACCAGCAGCCAGTTGCTCGAACTGTCCCGGCAGAACCAGGAAGCTCCGGCGCGCGTCTTGCTCAGAGGCGAGTCCAGGGTGCAATTCGATCAGGTGACCGACCGCCTGCAGAAAATGGTCGAGTTCAACGACGCCGGCGCGAGTGCCGCCGGCGACAAAGGCTCGGCGCTGTATGAAAGCGCACGCGTGTCGATCATCGCGGTACTGGTCGCGGCCCTGCTGATCGGCCTGGGCCTGGCGGTCTTCATCGCTCGGATCATTTCCCGCCCGTTGCGCCAGGCCGCAAGCGCCGCCGAGCAATTGGCCGAAGGCAACCTCAACGCGCATATCGAGCCCGGTGGCAAAGATGAAACCGGCATGGTGCTCAACGCCATGCGCAACATGGTCGGCAAGCTGGCACATATCATCGGCGAAGTGCGCAATGCCGCCGACAACCTGGCCAGCGCCTCCGAGGAGGTCAGCGCCACCGCGCAATCGATGAGCCAGGCCACCAGTGAACAGGCCGCGAGCGTCGAGGAAACCAGTGCGTCGGTTGAGCAGATGAGCGCCAGCATCAACCAGAACACCGAAAACGCCAAGGTCACCGATGGCATGGCCAGCAAGGCCGCCAAGGAAGCCACCGAGGGCGGCGAATCGGTACAGCAGACGGTGGTGGCGATGAAGAAAATCGCCCAGCGCATCAGCATCATTGATGACATCGCCTACCAGACCAATCTGCTCGCACTCAATGCCGCCATCGAGGCCGCCCGGGCCGGCGAGCATGGCAAGGGTTTCGCAGTGGTCGCCGCCGAAGTGCGCAAGCTGGCTGAACGCAGCCAGGTCGCCGCCCAGGAAATCGGTGAACTGTCCTCCAGCAGCGTGGACATGGCCGAGAAAGCCGGCAAGTTGCTCGACGAAATGGTGCCGTCCATCAACAAGACCTCCGACCTTGTGCAGGAAATCAGCGCTGCGTCCGAGGAGCAGGCCGCCGGTGTCGCGCAGATCAACACTGCGATGACCCAGCTCAACCAGGTGACCCAGCAAAATGCGTCGAGCAGCGAAGAGCTGGCGGCCACGGCCGAAGAAATGAGCAGCCAGGCCGAGCAACTGCAACAGGCCATGAGCTTCTTCGTGTTGGATTCAGCGCCCAAGGCCGCAGTGCAAAGCAGCAGCGTGGACAGCCCTGGCAGCAAGCCCAACCGCCAGCAGCCACGCCCCAAACCACAGGCACCGCGCAAGGCGTTCGCCTACACCATGGCCAGTGCCCCGGACGAAGCGGATTTCACCCGCTTCTGATCGCACGATCAAGGTGGGCCTACTAGGGAGAGTGAGATGGGCGCAGTAATGACGACTCGGCAGACCGCGGTGGCGGTCGATGAGGATGCGCAGTACCTGACCTTCATGCTGGGCGGCGAAATGTTCGCCATCGGCATTCTGGGGATCAAGGAAATTATCGAATACGGCAGCCTGACCGTGGTGCCGATGATGCCGGCTTTTGTGCGCGGGGTGATCAACCTGCGCGGCGCGGTGGTGCCGGTGGTGGATTTATCGGCCCGCTTTGGGCGGGCCAACTCGGCGATCACCCGGCGCTCCTGCGTGATCATCATCGAAGCGAGTACCGCCGATGGTCAGCCGCAAGACATCGGGCTGCTGGTCGATACGGTGTCTGCGGTGCGGGAGATCCCGGCCACGCAGATCGAACCGCCACCCAACTTCGGCGCGCGAATTCGTGCCGATTTCATCAGTGGCATGGCCAAGGTCGACGGCAAGTTCGTGATCGTGCTGGAGGTGGACAAGGTGTTGTCCATCGATGAGATGTCCAGCCTCGCCGAGGCCGGCCAGGCGCCGGCCCTCGACCTCGACCCGCGTTGAGGCCCCGACCATGCCAGACACCGCCACCATCGATGATCGTGAATTCGGTCAGTTCCAGACCTGGCTGTACCGCGCGGCCGGGATCAACCTGTCGCCGGCCAAAAAAGCGTTGGTGGCCGGGCGCCTGTTCAAGCGCCTCAAGCACTATGAGCTGCAGAGCTATGGTGAGTATTTCAAGCTGATCATGAATGACCAGCGCAAGGGCGAACTGCAGGTTGCGCTGGATTTGCTGACCACCAACGAAACCTATTTTTTTCGCGAGCCCAAGCACTTCGAGTTCCTGCGTCAGCAGGTTCTGCCCCACGCCGCGCCGGGCAAAGTGTTTCGCGTGTGGAGCGCAGCCAGTTCCTCGGGTGAAGAGCCCTACAGCCTGGCGATGACCCTGGCCGAGAGCCTCGGCACCACGCCTTGGGAAGTGACCGGCTCGGACATCAGCACCCAAGTGCTGGCCAAGGCGCGCACGGGCCATTACACCATGGAACGCACCGAGACATTGCCCCAGCCGCTGCTCGCCAAGTACTGCCTCAAGGGCATTGGCCGCCAGGCGGGCACCTTCCTGATCGACAAGGCTTTGCGTAGCCGCGTCAATTTTGTCCAGGTCAACCTTAACGAGGCGTTGCCTGCCCTGGGGGAGTTCGAGGTGATCTTCCTGCGCAACGTGATGATTTATTTCGATCAGCAGACCAAGCGCCAGGTGGTCGCACGCCTGCTGCCGCTGCTCAAACGCGGCGGCTACTTGATCATCAGTCACTCGGAAAGCCTCCACGGTGTCAATGACACCTTGAAGCTGGTGGCGCCGTCGATTTACCGCAAGCCATGAAAAAGCCTATCGGTGCGGCCGAAGTGGTATTGGCCCCTGGCCAGGTGTGTTTTGCGACGCGGCCGACGCGCCTGCGGACCTTGCTCGGTTCCTGCGTGGCGATCACCTTTTGGCACCCACAACGGCTGATTGGCGGCATGTGCCACTTCATGCTGCCAGGGCGCTTGCGCAATCATCAGTGCCTGGACGGCAGGTATGCCGACGAAGCCCTGGAACTGCTGCTGCGCCACGCCCAGGCGAATGGCACCCAGGCACTCGATTACCAGGTCAAGTTGTTCGGCGGCGGCGAGATGTTTCCCGACCAGCGGCACCACCTGCCCACGCAGAACGTGGCCAGCCAGAATATCCGCGCAGCGCTGGCCCTGGCCGAGCGTCATCACCTGCACCTGACGGCCCAGGACATGGGCAGTACCGGTTACCGCACGATCATGTTCGACCTATGGAACGGCAACGTCTGGGTTCGGCACCAACCAATGGGAACACTTCAAGAAGATGCCTACCAAAAAAATCAGTGTGCTGCTGGTCGATGACTCGGCCGTGGTGCGCCAGGTACTGCTGGCAATTCTCAGCGATACGCCAGATATTCACGTGATGGGCGCTGCCTCCGACCCGATTTTTGCCATGGATAAACTTGCCCGGGAATGGCCGGACGTGATCGTGCTGGACGTCGAAATGCCGCGCATGGACGGCATCACTTTTCTCAAGAAAATCATGAGTGAACGCCCCACACCGGTGGTGATCTGTTCCTCGCTGACGCAAAAAGGCGCAGAAACCTCGCTGCAGGCGCTGTCGGCGGGCGCGGTGGAAATCATCACCAAGCCGAGCACAGGCTTGAAGAGTTTCCTGATCGAATCGGCGGCCGAGTTGGTGGCCGCCATCCGTGCCGCCGCGAACTCCAACGTCAGGAACCTGGGCAAGCGCAGCGCCAGGCCGGCGCCGTCACCGGCCCCGGCCAGCAAGCTCACTGCGGATGCGATCCTGCCCGCCGCCAATGGCCATGCGATGGCCCAGACCACCGAGCGTATCGTCGCCATCGGCACCTCCACCGGCGGCACCCAAGCGCTGGAAGCGGTGCTGACCGCACTGCCGCGGGTATGCCCTGGGATGGTGATCGTGCAGCACATGCCTGAGAAGTTCACCGCTTCGTTCGCCGAGCGTCTCAACAGCGTCTGCGAGATCGAGGTGCGCGAGGCGCGCAACAACGACCGCATCCTGCCGGGCCTGGCCCTGATCGCGCCTGGCGGCAAGCACCTGATGGTCACCCGCAGCGGCGCCTATTATCACGCCCAGGTTATCGACGGACCGCTGGTTAACCGGCATCGCCCTTCCGTGGATGTGCTATTTCGCTCAGTGGCCAGGTTCGCGGGCAGGAACGCCACGGGCATCATCATGACCGGCATGGGCGACGACGGCGCGCGCGGACTCAAAGAAATGCTCGAGGCCGGCGCCGCGACAGTCGCCCAGGACGAAGCCAGTTGCGTGGTGTTCGGCATGCCCAAGGAAGCCATCAAACTCAACGCCGCTCAGCGCATCCTGGCACTGGAGGATATTCATCAAGCGATTTTGTATAAGTGAACGTGAGTCGCCCCTAACACAGCCTGATTGGCCCAGGCAGAGGCTGAAGGTGGATACGGTGCGAGGTCCGTTGTAAGCGTCCGGCCAAGTCATCTACGCTGTGTTGGTTTGCGCACATGCCGTCTCATCGCCCAGCGCCAGAATTGTCCAGGAGCCGGCCGTTGTACCTGCGCAAGTTCCATCCGAGCAAGTCGAAGCCGTCCCGCGCCATGCTCGCCAACACCGCAGGCGGGGCATGACGCTTTGCGCAAATGAACGTCAAAGTCGAAAGCGATCCACAGACTGCGACAACATCCCCGCCAACGCGGACAACTCGTCCGTCGTCGATGCCGTCTTTCCGATCACTTTGCTATTAGCCTCCGACGCACCCGCAATCATCTCCACTTGATGGGCGATTTCGTTGCTTGCCAAGCTCTGCTCACTGATGGTGCGAGAGATATCGTTGACCAACTCAGTGGTGTTCAGAGTGGCCTGGAGAATATCGCGAATAGCACGCTCGACATCGGCGGTTACAACCATGCCTTTGTCCACTTGAACAACACCCTCCTCCATACTGATGACCGCTTCCCGGGTGCTTTGCTGGATGCGCCCGACCATGCTGGCGATCTCTTGCGTGGACGCGCTGGTGCGTCCAGCCAGGCTGCGCACTTCATCCGCGACCACCGCAAAACCACGCCCCTGTTCGCCGGCACGAGCGGCTTCAATCGCGGCATTCAAAGCCAACAGGTTTGTTTGGTCGGCGATCCCCTTGATCACCTGAATAATGCTGTAGATCGCCTCGGACTCCTTGTCTAGCGTGCGGATGACTTGGGCAGATTGCTTTGCCGAACGAGCAATGCCATCCATGTCACTCACCACTTGGTGGATCACTCGGCCGCCGTCCTTGGCCAAGGCTTCAGCCTGATTGGCCATATCCAGTGCGCGACTGGCATGCCGGGTGATTTCCTCAATACTGGCGGTCATTTCAATCGCTGCGGCGGCCATGGTGCTGGCGGCGGCGCTTTGTTGCTGGCTGCTGCTGGCCACCTCATGGCAACCATGGCTCAGTTGCTCGCTCATACCATTGACGCCTTGGGCATTGCTGCGCACTACTTCGATCATGCTGCGTAAGTCCCGCTGCATAATGGCAAGGTTGCGAATCAATGAACTGGCTTCGTCTTTGCGACTGGTTTCAACGATTGGCTCGCTCAAGTTGCCACGGGCGATGCTGGCGGCAATGCGGCTGGCGACCTGTAGCGGCCCCATGATGCTCAACATTACCCAGCGGCCTTGGGCGAGGAGCAGCAACAGACTGACGATCAGCACCGCGCCTAAGATGACGTTGGCGTTGCTGATAGCCTCCCGCGTTTGCACACCGGTTTGTTGGGTTTTGTTTTCGATCAGCTCACTCAGGCTCTGCATCTGATCTTCAAGAAGGCTGAACGCCGCGTTGAAGCGCTCCAGTTCCCCGCGAGCGGCGTCGGGGTTGTCCAGCGCCAACGCGACGATGCGTTCACCGGCACCTATGTAGTTTTCAAGGCTGGGGCGGATCTTATCCAGGCTCATCCTGAGGGTATCGTCCAGAGGCAGCTTGAGATTGTCCCCTAGCGCCTGGCGGAAGTGCTCGGCATGCTCCTTCAGCGAAGTGCTGACCTCAGCCTTGGTACTGATGTTTTTACCCAGCCCCACCAACATCGCCGACAACACATCGGCGCGCAGCGCATCGTGCATCATGTCGGCTTCCATGTGATTGCGCAGCGCAATCGTGCTGATCTCATTCTCCTGCATGGCGCTGCCCGTCCGGGTATTTCCCAGATAACTGGATAGGCTCATTACCAATGCGGTGGCCAGTGCGGTCGCGATGAACAGAAATAAGCGAAGCTTGATCGTCATACTTGTCACCCTTTAACCCAGAGAGCCGGATTTAAAATCGAACCGTGCAAGCGTTGCCCATCACTTTATCGGCAGAGTCCCACCGTTATTAAAGCCTAAGCGCGCAAATATGCGGTTCTACTCAAAATCCTGCAAAGGCCGGGTTATGCATGCGCGACGCAAGCCCTTCGAAGGTCATATCCTCAACAAGCGCGCGCTCGCCGAGAGAGCATTGCGCTAGATGAGCTACGGGATCACTCAGGGTCAGCCCCCTGTATCCGTTCGACTAGCGCGCCTTGTCCTTCACCACTTCCACCAACTCAAACTCTTCGGCCACCAGCTCCATCGCCGCGTCGAATGCGCCCTCTCTTTGGAAAAAAGCTTTATGCCCCTGCTGCCAGTACCTCAGGCTGAGATCCCCCTCGCCTTCCTTCCTGGCAAAGTCTTGATCGACGTCGCAGTAACGCGTGATACGCATCGAAATAACGCGAATGACACATACCGGCTCGCCCTGACTATTGAGCACGATGCTGTAACCGCCAATGGCTGATGATTGATCGTCATGCTTGAAAGATGAGAGTGAGCAACAGCTGGCTGTTTTTATGCCTTTGGCCACAAGATCAGCCAACTCATCGGCCATTTCCGGAGTATCGCCAAAGGCCCCTGCAGTGGCGCCGGGGTACCTGAGCGTTAGATCATCCATTAGGTTCACAACTAAATCCCTTTATCACGTTGTTGGCGATCGCCTTGGCACCCAGTAGATCGTCACGATTGAGCCGCTGTACCGCTCTGCCGCACATAGTAATTATCGAATTCGCTGCTTTCGACGAATTGGAACCCATGGCGCATGTAAAAACGATTCGAGGCACTTTCCTTGAGGGCGCCCACTTTAATAGGGAGTGCGGCCGCATCCGCTTCCTTGAAAATCTGCGTGAGCACCGCAGCGCCTATTCCTGATCCTTGCACGCGGGGGATCACGTATAGGTGGTCGAGCATGAGTTCATCGCGGTGCTGCTTGACCACTACAAAACCCACGCGGTCTCCAGATACTTCGATGTAACGCGTGCTGTGCGCTTGAAAACCGCTAACAAAGCGCTCACGGGCGCGCACGGGATCAAAGCGCCCGACACGCTCCAGGCTTTCGCGCATGGCTTGGATTCGAATGGCGACGAGGTCGTCGATGTCGCTGTGTTGAGCGAGCACTAACGTGACAGGCGAGTATTGACTGCGTGAAAGGGGCATCTTTTGCACTCTGTGTAGGCTCCTCGGATGGCCAATGTAATGGGGCATCGCCTGTTTCCTCAATGCCCGCTTGCCATCCCCGCCCAACACCCGTTGCCACCTGCTTTGGCTGAGAACAAACCTGACGGCGTTTGCGTAATACGTCAGCCCCTGCACAGGCTTTCGTCCTACGCCCCCATCAGTTCCTGAGGGTTTTCACGATCACGAAGGACTCTCTGCGCCTCCAGGGCCTGATCGAGGGTGAGCTTGAGCTCTTCATCGTTCCAGGGCTTGCTGACGTAGCGGAAAATATACCCGTCGTCGATTGCCTGATTGATCATGCTCATATCGGCATACCCCGTCAGCAGTATATTCATGCAGTGCGGATCGCGCCTATGCACCTCGCGCAGCAAGGTCGGGCCGTCCATATGAGGCATGCGCGCGTCGCAGACGATCATGTCTACAGCGTGTTGTTCGAAAAGGCTCAGTGCCTGGGCCCCGCTCGTGGCCAGGAGCAAGTCGTAGGGCTGTGTGCGCAGTAACCGGCGGACGCTGTTGAGGATACTTTCTTCATCATCCACCAGCATGACGGTGTAGCGTTTTACACAGGCAGAGACGGTTTCCATGATCAGCATCCTTCAGCGGCGCACGTTGGGACGGTCTGTGTCTTGGGCTGCTGTAAGGGTAGCCACGCGCGGAAACGGCTGCCCCTGCCCGGCTCACTGTCAACGGTGAGCCTTCCGTGGTGCTTGACGATAATGCTGTACGACAACGACAGGCCAAGGCCCGACCCCATGCCCACCGGCTTGGTTGTAAAAAACGGTTCGAATATGCGGTTCTGGATGTCCAGGGGGATGCCATGCCCGTTGTCGGCGATCTCGACGAACACGCCGCCGTCTTCCCGGCCACTGCTGATGGTGATTTCGCCGTCGGCCCCCACCGCATGGCTGGCATTGATGAGCAAGTTCAGGAAAACCTGATTGATCTGTGAGCCCATGCATTCGATGGGCTCGATATCGCCGTAGCACTTGTTCACCTGAGCCTTGAACTTGATCTCGTTCCAGATGACGTTGAGGGTACTGTCGAGCCCCTTGTGCAGATCGGCCAGCTGCCACTCGTAACTGTCAACGTGGGAGAACTCGCGCAGGTCTTTGACGATGCGCGTGACTCGGTCAAGGCCCTCAACCGACTCGGCAAGCAGTTCGTCGATGTCCTGGCGCATGAAGGCGTAATCCATCTTGTCGCGCATGACCACGAGTTCGGGATGCGCATTGGCATGGTGGTCGTCGGTCGCCCGTTCATGCGCTTCGAGCAGCGCGAAGATGTCTACGAGGTAACGACGCAGGCTGTTGACGTTGGAACAAACGAAACCGATCGGGTTATTGATCTCATGGGCCACGCCCGCGGCAAGCTGCCCGATCGCCGCCATCTTCTCGGACTGCAGCAACTGCGCCTGTGCATCTTCAAGCCGGGCGATAAGCAGTGCCTGGGCGCTCTTTTCTTCTTCCAGCAACTTGTTCAGGTGCGTCAGCTCAAGTTGACGGGCAGCCGTGTCGGTCGTATCGCTGATGGCCAGGCCCACGCCAAGCGTGCTGCCATCGGCATCTTGTACGGGGAAGAACGTGCAGTTCTGATACATCAGCCGGACCATGCCACTGATGGGCCGGGTACTTTCGAAATTAAACAGGTGCGGCCGCTGCTGCCATGAAGTGAACGCAAAGTTTTGCAGCGTGATGACGCTGTTGATCTTCTGTCGGGTCCAGACCTCGGGCAGCTCGGGAAAGGCGTCAAACAGCGTACGGCCGATCAGTTGTTCAGCACTGCTGCCACTGTTGATGGACATGAAGTGGTTAGAGAACAATATTTTGCAATCAGCGTCGACGAGCAGCACGCCCATATTGATGGCCTTGAGCATCGACTCAAGGGTTTCCCGGGAAATTGCCTTGTTGTCTGTCATGAAGAGCCTCCTTCAAAGCTCGTCGAGCAAACGATCAATGGCGCGAACGACAACGCTCGCTGTACGTTCAGTAATGCAGATCAACAAGTCACAGGAAAATTGATGCGCCTGAACCTCGAAGCGAATTTCCAGCACCATCGCCAGGTGTTCATTCAGGTTCAATTCATCCAGCGCGTTCGCGGCCTCTTCGCTGTGGACGAGAATGGAGGGCGCGTCATAGCTCACTTGCGTCGCCACCTGTTTTGCCAAGCCACTGATGCAGGCGCCGGTCAGGATGTTGGTCACATCGAGCATCAGTTCGTCCTGCTGGGCCAGCCCGCTGCCCTTGTAGCCGAGCAGTTCGGCCAATTTATCGGCGCCCATGGCGCCAAAGCACACGAACACTTCCCCACGTAACTCACCCAGGAAAGACTGGCGGGTGACAATCATGAAGCTTCGGCGCAGATGGTCCGGAATCGCCAGCTTGTTCTGTTCCCGGATCAGCGGATGAATGAAAGGCACCGAAAGCGTCACGATCGTGTTGGTCAGCAGCGCCAGTCGCTCGGCCGCCTGTCCCATGGCGATATTCATCAGTTCCTGCAGGGCATCGCGTTGGTCTTCGGTGAGCTCGGCCAAGGTTTCCATCAAAGCACTCCTATGACGTGCAAAGCATTGAGTACGGCTTCTGCCGTAACCGGCTTGGCGACGAATGCAGCAGCGCCCAGTTCCTTGACTCGCTGCCTGGCCAGCGGCTGGATGTCTGCGCTGATCACCACGACGATAACGTTGGCGTCTTCGCGTTTGAGCGCCTCCAACGTCTGGAAACCGTCCATGACGGGCATGGTGAGGTCGAGAAAAAGCAGATCGACCAAACCGGCGTGATAGGCCTCCATCACCTCGGCACCATTACAGGCTTGGCGAACATCTTCAGTCAGTGATTCTGGCAGCGCCCGCAACACCATCTTGCGGGACATGGATGAGTCATCGGCAATTAAAACTTTCATGATGCACTCCACATTTATGAAGTGTCCTCGGCTTGAGTTGAAGCCGCAGAAACTAAGATTTCTTTAAATCTTTTAACCAGCTTAGCGCGACAAATGGCAAAGTGCCATCACTCAAGCGTGACAGGACGGTGGTGATTTACGAAGTGTGTAGGGATTTCCCTACAAGTTGGCCGGGTCATGCAAACTCGGGGTGAAAGTGGAAAGCGCGAGTAGCGTCGGTGATTATGCACAACACCCTGCGCGAGAATAATTACACGGCCTACACGGCGCGTAAGCGTTAAAAGCGAGGCCGGCCGCAAACACATTCCGGCTTGAGAGTAAGCGCTTAAAATCATTAAAGCCAGAGGCCATGCGCATCGAACAGATGCCCATTTAATCGCCGCCGCTGAAACAGCATGCAGGCTGTGTTTCGCTTATAAGAAACCGATGTAGCATGAGAAAACAGCCTAAAAGCGCCCACCCAGATTTTTCACTCAAACCGGTGAATAGGCCCTCACTCTAATAAAAACTGAACAACAGGGATCAGGCCACTTTAAAAATTAACGTGGCCTGGTTGCTATTACGCAAAGTTTCTAAAAACCCGTCGCCATTCGCGCATTAAGCGAAGGCTCTAAATAACTCAATCTTTCTGAACACAGTAGCGGCCGAACACTTGCAGCAGGCCACGTTCAGGCGGTTTCCCGAACCTGGCCTGCCCTGTTCTTCCCTGACGTCACTCACCTTCACGTACGCTTCGGCAACTTCCAATTCGGCCGAATGAAATGGCAGGTATAGCCGTTGGGTATGCGCTCCAAATAATCCTGATGCTCCGGCTCCGCTTCCCAGAACGGCCCCGCCGGCTCAATTTCAGTCACCACACGGCCCGGCCACAACGTAGAAGCATCAACATCCGCAGCGGTGTCTTCAGCGATGTCGCGTTGTTGTTCACTCAGGTAATAAATCGCCGACCGATAGCCCGGCCCGACGTCATTGCCCTGCCGGTTAGGCGTGCTGGGGTCGTGTATCTGGAAAAAGAACTCCAGGATCTGCCGGTACGTGATCACTGCGGGGTCAAACACGATTTCAATCGCTTCCGCATGATTGCCATGGTTGCGATAAGTGGCATTCGGCACATCGCCGCCGGTGTAGCCGACTCGCGTGCTCAGCACGCCGGGGTAGCGGCGCAGCAGGTCCTGCATGCCCCAGAAGCAGCCGCCGGCGAGGATGGCGGTTTCGGTTTGGTTGGTCATGGTCTGTCCTAGCGCTTAGTGGATACACCGGTAGTTATGGGGCTGTGTTGGCGAATACCAAGGTTCAACGGTTCGGCAAGTTGCGGTTCGCACTGAAAACTGTCGCTGTAAAACGTTCTACACTCTCGCGCCTATCCTGTCCGGAACCCCGCCATGCGACGCCATCTCCCCGTGCTGCTGCTGTTTATTCCCGGGCTGGTCTACGCCCTGCCCGCCCTCAACGACACCACGCTCTACACCACCACCGCCCATGACTGCCACGATGTGGACCTCGCCGCCTGGCAGCACCCGACGCGCACATTATTGGAGAAGAACAACTTCCAGCTCGAACGCGTCCAGCTCTGCAACGGCGGCCACTACCCGATTTTCCAGGTGCAAGCGCCCTACGACCCACGTGGTCAGACCAAGGATTTTTTCCTGCCGTTTTATGAGGAGATGCGCAAGGCCAACGGTAAATGGCCCTACGCGTTGGTTGTCAGCAGCGACGCCGTGGTGGTGTATGTCAGCTACCCGAAGGCCGCCCCTATTGCCTTGGACTACGAGGGTTTCGAAGCGCCCTAGGCGCGCAGCCCAACGCAGTCGGAACAGGCAGCGTATTTGCAGGAAAGGGGGATGCATTGCGAGGGGATTTCAGGTGATGATGCGCCCCCCAATCAAGGAAGATTAAAACCATGAAAACACTGCTGCGCGCCCTGTTCCTGCTGTGCCTGGCGACCCCGGCCCTGGCGGCCGAAAGCCCCGTCGGTTTCAAAACCGCGACCCTGCCGGATGCAAAAAGCCAGCGCCCACTGGAGCTGGCGGTCTGGTACCCCGCCGCCACCGCCGCCAAACCCGAGCTGATCGCCGACAACGCGGTGTTCATCGGCGCCCTCGCCGTGCCCGACGCGGCACCGGCTGCCGGTGAGCATCCGCTGGTGGTGCTTTCCCACGGTTACGGTGGCAATTGGGGCAAGCTGGTGTGGCTGGCCAGCGCGTTGGCGCACAAGGGTTACATCGTGGCGGCGGTCAACCACCCCGGCACCACCACCCAGGACCGCAGCCCGCAAGCCGCCGCCCAGTTATGGCGACGCCCGGCCGACCTGAGCCGCGCGATTGACGCGGTGCTGGCTCAGCCGAAGCTGTTTGGCGCGGTGGCGCAACATCAGATTGCAGCGGTGGGCCACTCCCTCGGCGGCTGGACCGTGCTGGAAATCGCCGGTGCGCGTTTCGACCCCGACCTGTTCAGCCGTGACTGCGCCGAACACCCTAAGTTGGGCGGCTGCATCGGCTACCAGCAGATGAACCCTGCCGGCACGCCAGCCGGCAAGGCGCAACTGGCGGCTGATTTGAGCGACAAACGCGTCACCGCGATTGTGTCTTTGGACCTGGGCCTGTCACGCGGCCTGACCAGCGCAAGCCTTGGCGCATTGCCGGTACCGGCGCTGGTGATTGCAGGTGGCGTGCCCACGGAGGACATGTCCCCCGAATTGGAATCCGCCGACATGGTCAAGCGCCTGCCTAAAACTTCGACGCAGTACGTGGAGATCAGCGACGCCACGCACTTCAGCTTTATGTCGATCTGCAAGCCGGGCGGCATGGCGCTGATTGAAGAGAGCTCGCCGGGCGACGGCATGATTTGCCGGGACGGTGAAGGGGCTCGGCCACGGGCGGTGATTCAGCAGCAGGTGGTGACGCTGATCAGCGAGTTTCTGACCCGCGCAAACACCCCGGGTCAAAAAACCAGCGAACGCTGACAGGTCGAGGTTGCCACGATTTTCCCGCGCTTGAGCACCATCAGGCGCGTCGGCAGATCGAGGATGACATCGCCGACCGAGCGCGTGTCCAGCAACACCAAATCGGCCTGCTTACCCGGCGCCAACCCATAGTGCTTGAGCCCCAGCGCTTGCGCCGGGTTGGTGGTGAGCATCGACAACACCGTGGCCTGGTCATCCGCCCCGCCCAGGTGACAGGCAGGAATCGCCAGCTGCGCGATATTTAGCAAATCGCCGGTGCCAAACGGGGTAAATGCGTTGCGGATATTGTTGGTGGCCAGGCACACGTTCAAGCCGCCATCGCGCAGGGCGCGTACCGGCGTCAGTGCGCGGCGCACGTTGTGGGTGTCGCTGCGCGCCCCCAGGTGCAGGTCGGTTGCCGGCAGGCACATCACGCTGATGCCAGCGTCGCGAACCCGCTCAATAATCTCGCGCTGTGGGTGTGGCGCTACGGCGCCCAGGCTGGTCAAGTGCCCGACACACACGCGGCCCTGGTAGCCTTCCTGAATCGTCTTGCGTGCCAGGTAGTCAATGCTCATGTGTTCGGCGTCGTCGGCAAAATCCTGGTGGAAGTCGATGTCCTTGCCGTAACGCTTGGCCAGGCTGAACACGTAGTCGATATGTTCCTGCGCCGAGACATCGTTGTAGGGAATGCCGCCGACCACATCGGCGCCTTTTTCCATGGCCTCGACCATCATCGCCTGCATGCCGGGCAGCTTGAAGATGCCTTCCTGCGGGAAAGCGACCACCTGGATATCAATCACGTCGCGAAATTTTTCGCGCAGTTCCAGCACCCCATCAAACCCGGTAAAGCCTTGTACCGGGTCGAACTCGGCGTGGGCGCGCACATGGGTGGTGCCCGCCTGCACCAGGGCGCGCAGTACCTGGGTGGAGCGTTCGAGGATGTCGTCGCGGGTCAACGTGGGTTTGAGTTGAGCGGTGACCGCGATCGCCTCTTTCAGTGTGCCGGAGCGATTGGCCTGGCGATGCATGACGTGGGCTTTTTCCAGGTGCAGGTGCCCTTCGACAAACCCCGGTATCAGCACGTTGCCGTGGCCCTGGATTTCCTGGCGGGCCTGGGCTGCGATGTTCGGCGCAACCTCGACGATGTTGCCGTTGTGCACCGCCACATCCATCAGCGGTTGTGCGTCATCAATGCGTACGTTGCGAAAGATTAAATCCATGAAACCGACCCTCACTGTTGCGGCCCTCAGGCGCACCGGGCGCAACGTTAAAAAACAAACAATGGACGGCTCAACCGTTGGAGCAGCCGTTACCCATCACGTGGTATTCGAGAATGTGCCGCTGGCCCTTGGCGTCTTCATAGGTCATCCGCACGGGCACCACCGCGCAGACGTCCGGCACTTCGCTGGTGGAAATCACACGGGCGATGTCCAGGTGCTGGGCGTAGCTGTATTGCTCGACCGGGAGTGGCTCGTCGGCCATCGCTGCGGCGCAAAACACGCCGAGTATCAGTACACATAACGCTTTCATTTTCAGATGACCTTTTCGGCAGCGTGAGGAAAGGCGAACCCGGCGCCTGTGCAGCGCCGGGCTCACGGGTAGCGGGATCAGAACGGTTTGGTCGGCAGGTATTTGCCATCCAGGGTGATCACGGCGCGGGAGCCGCCGTCCGGGTCGTCGACCTTTTTAACGTCGAGCTTGAAGTTGATGGCGCTGATGATGCCGTCGCCAAACTTCTCGTGAACCAGCGCCTTGAGCGTGGTGCCGTAGACCTGAATCATTTCGTAGAAACGGTAGATGGTCGGGTCGGTGGGGATACCGTTGCCGATGCTGCCGCGCACCGGGATGGTTTGCAGCAGGAGCACGGCATCGGCGTCGAGCCCCAGGGTGTCGGCAACCACTTGGGCGGCGTCGGCCGGCAGTGGGTGCTGGCCGAGCAAGGCGGCGGTGACGAAGGCTTCGTGCAGGCCCGTGCCTTCGGCGATCTGGGCGAACGACAGGTCCTTGCGGGCTTTGGCCAGGAGGATGACGTCGGCCAGGGCAAGGCGAGTGTTTTGGCTGATTTGTGACTGGATCATGGGGTTATCTCCGTGGGTAAACATTAAGGGTGAAACGGCTAGTGCCAATCGGGACAGCGCCGAAGATCAAGTGTGGGAGCTGGCTTGCCTGCGATGCAGGCAACTGGGTGTGCCAGGCAGACCGGGTGGATGCCATCGCAGGCAAGCCAGCTGCCACCTTCAACTTTCTTCGCTTGCGGGGTCAGTACGAAACAGCGCGTACGGTCGGGTTGTCGGCCAGGGCCACGAACTTGCCGTTGCGGCCATCGAAGGCCTGGATGCAGCCGCTCTCGATGTCGTAGACCCAGCCATGCAAGGTCACGCGCTTCTCTTCGAGGGCCAGGCGTACCGAAGGGTGCGTCTGGATGTTGGCCAACTGCGCGATGACGTTTTCGCGGACCATGGAGGCGACCTTGGCGTGCGGGTCGACGTGCTGGCGGGCCTCGTTCACGACTCGGCCGGAGTCGGCGTAGCGCAACCAGCCAGCCACGGCGGGCATGTGGTCCAGGCATTTGCAGGTGGCGATGGCGGTCATCGCGCCGCAGTCGGAGTGCCCGCAAATCACGATGTCGCTGACTTGCAAGGCGGCGACGGCGTATTCCACCGAAGCCGACACGCCGCCCGGCTCGGGGCCGTAGGACGGCACGATGTTGCCGGCGTTGCGGATGACGAACAGGTCACCGGGCTCACGCTGCGTGACTAGCTCTGGCACCAGGCGGCTGTCGGAGCAGGAGATGAACAGCGCCCGTGGGCTCTGTTGGTTGGCCAGGTCTTTGAACAGGCCGGCACGCTCGGGGAAGGCGTTACGTTGAAATTTCAGGAAACCGTCGATGATGTCTTGCATGGGTGACTCCTTGGGTTCGCGATGCGATGAAGCAAAGGTTACCCAGCCCATTTAATAAGGTAAAAGTCTCATATATGATCAAGCACATCAGATAATCTTATGGATACAGCCATGCTGGCACGACACATCCAATACTTCCTTGCGGTCGCGCAGCATCAAGGTTTCACCAAAGCCGCAGCGGCGCTGCATGTCTCACAGCCGGCGCTGTCGCAGCAAGTGCGGCAGTTGGAAGAAAGCCTTGGCGCGCAGTTGTTTGATCGCTCAGGGCGCAAGACGCGCCTGACCGATGCCGGGGAGGTTTACCTGCGCTATGCGCTGCGAGCGGCGCAGGAACTCCAGGAAGGCACACGTGCGATCCATGACGTCGGCGACCTGAGCCGAGGGACGCTGCGGATTGCGGTCACGCCGACCTTCACCACGTACCTGGTCGGGCCACTGGTCGAAGCCTTTCACCGCCGGTACCCGAACATCACGCTGAACGTGCGTGAGGTCGCCCAGGAACAGATGGAGCTGCAACTGCTGGCCGATGAGCTGGATGTGGGCATCGCGTTTGATGAGCGGCACGCCCAAGACATCGACGCCTATCCCCTGCTGGTCGAAACACTCGCGCTGGTGGTGGGCAATCAGCACCCGCTGGCCGCGGCGCAGGCTATTGGGCTGGAAGCATTGAATGCAGAATCGCTGATTCTGCTGAGCGCCGAGTTTGCCACGCGTGAGCAGATTGACCGCTATTGCAAGCAACACGGTATCCGCCCGCGCGTGGTGATGGAGGCAAATGTGATCGGTGCGCTCACTGAGGTGGTGCGCAGGACCACCTTGTCGACGCTGTTGCCGGCGGCCATTGCGCGAGCGCATCCGGAGTTGCTGGCAATTGAGCTTGGGCCGCAGCGGCTGCAGCGCACGGCGGTGCTGATGCAGCGCAAAGGGGTTTATCAGTCGTCCGCGTCTCGAGCGTTTATGCAGGTGGCCAAGGAGGTCGCTGCGGCGCTGGGCGAATGAACCGCGCCGGGCCGGCCTTCGCTGTTGTCTCGAAGTGGAAATCCCCAACCTACTTGGCGGGGTTCCAAACGATAGCCTGAGCCACCACGACGTGTTCGCCATTGAAGGTGGCCGCGGGCGAGCCATACAGCTGGTAGCCCAGCGCGAGGGCTTCAGAGACTCGATGACAGAACGATGCGTCATCTTTACCGGTGAGTAACCGGTAAACAGGTAAGCCTTCGGGAGGAGTGGTTTGCATGGGCGTGCCTTCCTGGATCGACATGAGAATAATGAGGCCCAGGCTTACCTTAAGGTCACTGGGCGAACCGACTGTAGCATTCCCGCCCGACCCTGCCTCCTGCCCCTGAAGATTCATCGGGCGATCAGGTGCCAACAACGCGTCTGCACCCGCACCCCGCCCTGTCAGAGCGCGGTACACCAAGGCAGGCCAACAACGCGGGTGAACGTATGCCCGTATCGAGGCCCTGACGCCGACACCTGAGTCAGTGACTTAAGCTGATATCATTCCAGCAATTACCCGCTGAGTAGCACGTCATGAATCGCCAGAAAAAACTCCAGCAGCTCTTTAAGGCCAAAGCCAAAAAAGCCAGCGCCAAATTGGCGCCGAAAAGCAAAGATAAGTACATCAGCAAAGCCGACCGCGCGAAACTGGACGCTGAGGTTGAGCAAGCCTCAACCAGCGGCGGCGACACGCCCAGCTGAAGGCGTCCCCGCTTCATATTTGCCCCAGATGCGCCGCAGATGGCGCGCCGAACCAAAGCCTGCGCGCTCGGCGACGGTTTCAATGTCCAGGGTCGACTCAACCAGCAACTCACGGGCCACGGTTAACCGCAGCGTGTGCAGGTAGTCCAGCGGACTGCTGCCGACATGCTCGTGGAACAACCGCGCCAGGTGCCGGCTGCTGGTGCAGGCCAGGCTGGCCATGCGCGTGACGGTCCACACCTCACAGGGCGCAGCGGCGATTGCGTCCTGCACCCGATGCACGGCCGGGTGCAGGTGGTTGCGCCCGGCGATCCACGGCGAAAGCTGCGGGTCGGCGCCGCTGCGCCGCATGTACACCACCATATCCCGCGCGACGGCACAGGCCAGCCGGGGCCCGGCCAGTTGCGCGACGAGGTGCAGCATCAGGTCGATGCCCGCCGTCACACCGGCGCTGCAACTGACCGGGCCGTCGGTGACGTAAAGGCGGTTTCCCAACACCCGCGCCTTGGGGGCCAGGCCTTGTAACGTCGAGCACAACGCATGGTGCGTGGTGCACTGGCGCCCGTCGAGCAGGCCTGCACGGGCGGCACTCAAGGCGCCTGCGCAAACGCACATCAGCCGCTCGCCCGACACGGCGAAGACATTTTGCAGCCACTGGGTCAGCGTATCGCTGGCCGACTCGAACGCCTGCCGGCGCTGCGCCGTGACCTTTGACGTCGAGCCCACCAACACCACCCACGTGCCCGGCGCCAGGGTTGGCGGGAGCGGCGCCAACCCCGTGAGCGGCAAGCCGATGGAGGTTTGCAGGGATTGCACCGGGCTGACGTACTGCAAATCGAAGTCGATGGCCGCCGGGTCCTCGGCTTGAGCGGCCAGGCGCAGCACTTCGGCAGGGCCCGCCAGGTCGAGCATCAGCACGTTGGGCAGCAGCACGAACAGCACCGGCACGGTCATGGGTTCACCCCTCCAACGCCTGGGCCACCGTCACGATGCGGGCAAAACGCTCGTCCAGCACCAGTTCGGTACGCTCGCGAATCTCTGCCGAGGTGTAAACCCGACTGCTGCGGGCGTGGGTCATGGGGAAGGTCAAGGTCGCCTCGCTGACGAAATCCACACTGAGGCCACTGTCCGAGGCCTGGCGCGTGGTGGTTTCACAGCACTGTTCGGTCCGAATGCCACTGATGATCACCGTGGTGACTCCCCTCTCCGTGAGCCGGGCCGCCAACGGCGTTCCGGCAAAGGCGCTGTGGTAGCGCTTGTGAATGATCACGTCGGGGTTGATCGACAACTCGCTCAACGCCCTGACATTGCCCGAGGCCAGCGAGAAATGCCCCTGGTCTTCGACATGGAAGACTTGTATCACCGGGATGCCTTGTTGAACACACCCGTCTATGAGCGCCTGCTGTTTTTCAAGGTAACCCGGCAGGTCATTTTCGGACCAGTAGGTTGAATGGCGAAACGAATGTTGCGCATCGATTACGATAAGGGCTTTACGGCTCATGACGTGTCCTCTGGGCTTGCACTACGGTAAGTGATGCAAGCCATGGTAGGCACACACGCGACTGTGCAACAGACGCGCGGCGGACCACTTCAGGACCGATTCGGACATAAGTGACGGCCGGCAACGGGTGTGCAATTACTTGGCGAACAGCTGGCTCATGTCCTTGAACGCCTTGAACTCCAGCGCGTTACCGCAGGGGTCGAACAGGAACATGGTGGCCTGCTCGCCCACCTGGCCCTGGAAACGAATGTAGGGCTCGATCACAAAGCGGGTTTCGCGCGCCCTGAGCCGATCCGCCAAGGCTTCCCACTGGTCCCAGTGCAGGATGATGCCGAAATGCGGGACCGGTACGTCGTGGCCGTCAACCGAGTTGGCGTGCACCGATGCCTGGGATTCAGTCTTGGGGTGTTCGTGGATCACCAGCTGGTGGCCGTAGAAGTCGAAATCGACCCATTGGGCGCTGGAACGGCCTTCGCAGAGCCCGAACACGTCGCCGTAGAAGTGGCGCGCGGCGGCGAGGTCGTAGACGGGAATCGCTAAATGAAAGGGCGAAAGGCTCACGGTGGCTACCTGCAAGGGCTGTTGGTTAGCGCACGATTCTTCACTAGAACGACGGGGCGATAAAGCGGATATCTTGCGCCCTGAGCCTCAATTTTTTCGATGCTCGCGCCCTACTTCGCAGCATCCAGCACGTCCATGACGCATGCCCTGAATAACTCGAAGAGCGGCAATTGGCGTTGGGCGTACTTGCTCAGCAGCACGATTTCACGAAAGAACGTGAGGTTCTCCAAGCGCAAAACCCGCACGTCGCTGCCGTGTTCCAGCCACATGCCGGCCATGGGCACCAGGGAAACGCCGAGGCCGCTGCGGACCATCTTAACGATGGCGTCCAGCTCGTCGAGTTCGAGGGCGGGTTGAGTGTGGATGTGTTGCTCCTTGAGAAACTGCGTGACCTGGCGCCCGCCGAACGAACCGCGGTCATAGCGCACAAAGGGCTGCTCGCGGAGAAGTTGCAACGGGTCATCGCCCTGCACGTCCCTGGCGGCGATCAATACGAAGGGCTCGCGGGCGATGACCTCGACACTCAGGTCTTTGGGCAGGTTGAACGGCGGGCGGATCATGATCGCCAGGTCCAGCTCACCGGCATCGACCTGGCTGAGCAAGTTCAGCGAAACGCCGGGCACCAGGTTCACTTCAATGAACGGTGCACGCTGCTTGAGGGCCACCAGCGCCTGAGGCAGGAGGCCGGTTTGCACACTGCCGATGGCACCGATACGCAACGCGCCCTGAAAGTTGTTCGCGCTGTCCGGGGTGCCCATACGCGAGAAGATATCGAGGATCTCTTCCGCCAGCGGCACCGCCCGCTGCCCTGCGCAGTTGAGCGTGGCAGAGCGGCCGGTGCGATCGAACAGCTTGACCCCGAGCGCGTCCTCAAGGTGCTTGATCTGCGCGCTCACGGCCGATTGCGTCAGCCCCACGTGCTGGCCGGCAGCGGCAAACGTGCCGCGCCGCGCGGCACTCACAAAGGTCCTTAGTTCTCGAATCATGCGGGTACCTTATCGATTGTTGTGCGCTCAGCAACCGCTCAACGCCACCTGCGGCCGTTCGCCGGCGAAGAACCATGGCCGCAACCGCACGCCCACGCTGTTACCGATAAACGCCGCCACCAACCATACCCAGCCATGCAGGCTGCCCGAGGCGATGCCACTGAAGTACGCGCCGATATTACAACCGTAGGCCAGCCGCGACCCGTAACCCAGCATCAAGCCACCGATAACCGCCGCCACCAGCGAGCGCGCCGGGATGTTCAGGCTGGGGGCGAACCGCCCGGCCAGGCCTGCGGCCAACAGCGCGCCGAGGATGATACCCACGTCCATCACACTGGTGATGTCTGCCCACACCGGCGCCGCCAGGGCCTTGGCATTGCCGGGCAGTTGCCAGAACGTCCAACTGGCCACATCGATACCCAACCCGCTCGCCACCTTGGCGCCCCACAGCGCGAACGCTGACGTAATGCCCCACGGCCGCCCGGCCAATGCCAGGGTCGCGTAGTTGAGCAGTGCCAGGCCAATCGCGCCCCACACCAATGGCCATGGCCCGCGCAGGAAGCGGCGCAAGCCGAGGTGTTCGCTGGTTACGCCCGCCTCAAGCTGGCCATGACGGCGCTTTTCCAGGCGTACGGTGATGGCGGCGATAAGGCCGAACGCAGCCAGGCTGACGAGCAATGCCGGTAACACGCCAAAGCTTTTGACAATGGAGACCGCCGGGAACGCGGGCAACGCAAACCACCAATCAACATGGTGCGTAGCGATCAACGAACCGCAAATAAAGAACAACAGTGTCACCAGCATGCGCGCATTCCCGCCGCCCACGGTGAACAGCGTGCCCGATGCGCAACCGCCGCCCAACTGCATGCCGATGCCGAAAATAAATGCCCCAAACACCACCGACACGCCAGCCGGCGCCACCAGCCCGACCACCGGCTGACCGAACAAGGTGCCGGCCCCCAGCGCGGGGAAAAACAACAGCACCGCCACGGCCAGCATCACCATTTGCGCACGCAATCCGGCGCCGCGCCGATCATTGATAAATACACGCCAGGCCGACGTGAAGCCGAAGGCGGCGTGGTACAAGGTCAAGCCCAGCGCGGCACCGACCACCAGCAACAGCACTTGGCGCGAGCCGACGCTGTTTTGCAGGAATACGGCGCCGACGACCAGGACGATAAAGGCCACCAGCGGCGCGAAGGGCTTGCGCGCGGGCGTCAGGGGAAGCGAGGTGCTCATGGCGAATCTCAGTCTGTTTGAATCGGGTGGGTGGGATGACGGCAAGTATAAACCCAGACTGGTAACATTCAGCTCATGCCGCCTACGCTTGCACCGTTGCATCAACACCTGTCGCCCCAGGCACACGACGAACTCGCCGCTGCGGTGAAATCGCTGGAGCGCCTTGCTGATTGTTGTACGACCCGATTGAGGAAGTAGCATGGCTGTCACCTCGCTGGACGCAACCACCGCCCTAATCATCGAAGCGCACGCCTGCCACCGTCAGCGCGTATTCCCCACGCGCGGTAAATCGGGCACGGCACCGACCTTGCTCGGGCCGCTCGGCAACGGGGGTAACTGAAGCCGTCATGAGTGTCCTCGGCACTTTCCGCTCCCTGCGCAGCCCCAACTACCGCATCTGGGCCGCCGGCGCCCTGGTGTCCAACGTCGGCACCTGGATGCAGCGCACCGCCCAGGACTGGCTGGTGCTCACCCAGCTCACGCCGCACAACGCCGCGGCCGTGGGCATCGTCATGGCGTTGCAGTTCGGGCCGCAGCTGTTGTTGCTGCCCTGGACCGGTTTTGCCGCCGACCACTACGACCAGCGCAAACTGCTGATCGCCACCCAGGCGGTCATGGGCGTACTCGCGCTGACACTGGGGGTGTTTACCATCACCGGGTTCGTGCAGCTCTGGCACGTCTATGTGTTTGCGTTTCTATCAGGGTGTGCCTCGGCCTTCGATGCACCGGTGCGGCAGATTTTTGTGGCGGAGCTGGTGGGCGAGAAGGACTTGTCGAATGCCATCGCACTCAACTCAACGTCGTTCAATATGGCGCGCATGATCGGCCCGGCGGTGGCGGGCGTGACCATCGCTTCGGTCGGCACCGGCTGGGCGTTCCTGCTCAATGGTTCGAGTTTTTTTGCGGTCCTGGCGTCCCTGTTTTTCCTGCGCGTCTCGCGTCTGCACACCAAGGTGCGCGCCCCACGCACCAAAGGCAGCCTGACCGAGGGCATGCGTTATGTGTGGGCGCGGCCGGACCTGAAGGCAATCTTGCTGATGCTGTTTCTGATCGGCACCTTCGGCATGAACTTCCCGATTTTTATCTCGACCATGGCCGTCAGCGTGTTCCAGGCCGATGCGCGTGGCTACGGCCTGCTGACCTCGACCCTGGCCATCGGCACCATCGCCGGGGCATTGATTGCCGCGGGCAGTGAACGACCGCAGTTCAAGTCACTGTTGATTGGTGCCGCGGTGTTCGGGTTTGGCTGTTTCCTGGCGGCCCTGGCGCCCAATTACTGGATGTTCGCGATTGCGCTGGTGATCATCGGCGTGGGCGCGATGACGTTCAGCAACACCACCAACAGCTTGATGCAACTCACCACGGAGCCGGCCATGCGCGGCCGGGTGATCGCCCTGCGCGTCGCCGTCGCACTGGGTGGCACGCCGCTGGGTGCGCCCATCGTCGGTTGGGTGGCCGACCACCTGGGCCCGCGCTGGGCGCTGGTGGTCGGCGCGGTGTCCGGCATTCTGGCGGTTGGCGTGGCGCTCTACACCCTCAGGCGCCAGTTGGATAAGCCCAGGTAGCCGCCTTGAGCATGTCGCCGCACGCGCAACATTGCATAGGGGGGCGGGGTATGCAATGATCCGCACCCTCATAGGTAGGGGGGGTATATCGTGGGCCACATCGCCGCAAACAAAGACAGCCTGATCAAGCGCGTCAAACGCATCGCCGGGCAGCTCCAGGCGGTTGAGCGAGCGCTGGAGTCGGACCTCGACTGCGCCAAGACGCTGCACTTGGTGGCCGCCACACGCGGCGCCATCAACGGCTTGATGGAAGAAATTATCGAAGACCATGCCAGGGCGCATGTGGCCGATCCCTCACTCAGCGAGGAGGCCCGCGCACGCGGCGTTGAAGAACTGCTGGAAGCCATTCGGCGGTACTCCAAATGAACGCCCTCCCTAGTGCTCACACGCACGAACATGTCTTCCTCGGTTCGGCCCATGACGAAAACGCCAAACGCACCCTGTGGGTGGTGATGCTGACGGTGGTGATGATGGTCGCAGAAATTGCCGCCGGGGCCGTGACCGGTTCCATGGCGCTAATGGCGGACGGCTTTCACATGGCTACCCATGCGGCGGCGCTGGGCATTGCCGCTGCGGCCTACGCCTACGCCAGGCGCAATGCGAGTAACTCACGCTACAGCTTCGGCACCGGCAAAGTCGGCGACCTGGGTGGCTTCGCCTCGGCGCTTATCCTGGCGCTGGTGTCCTTGGGCATTGGTGTCGAGTCGGTGATGCGCTTGCTGCAGCCGGCTGAAGTGCAGTTTGGTACAGCCACGCTGATTGCGGTGGTGGGGCTGGCAGTAAATGTCGTCAGCGCGCTGTTGCTGGGCCACGGTCACAGCCACGGGCACGACCACGACCACGACCACGACCATCATGGCCACGACAACAACATGCGTTCAGCCTACGTGCATGTGCTCGCCGATGCGCTGACCTCTGTGCTCGCCATCGCCGCGTTGCTGGCCGGCCGTTATCTGGGCTGGGTGTGGCTGGACCCGGCGATGGGTATCGTCGGCGCGGTGGTGATTGCGCGGTGGTCCTGGAGCTTGATGCGTACGACCGCTGGCGTATTGCTGGATCAAACCGATGAACACGTCGCCGCAGAAATTCGTGAACTCGTCGAACAACCCGGTGATGCGACGATTACCGATCTGCACGTGTGGCGCGTCGGCCCCGACGCGCACGCGGCCATCGTCAGCGTGGTGGGCCGCTCGACCACCGATGCCGAAAGCATTCGCGAGCGCCTCAAACCCGTGCATGAAGTGAGCCACCTCACCGTTGAATTTCGTGCGGCCTAGCCGCGCGCCCCCTAGCAAACCCAGGTGAACCTTTGGCTAAAGATATCGAGAACCCCTGCATCTCCACTTGCCAACTGAGTGGTGATCTGTGCGTCAGCTGTGGACGGAGCAAGGACGACATCCGTAAGTGGAAGCGCATGAAGCGCCCGGAGAAAATGGCCGCCGTACAGCGCGCGACGTTACGGTTGAAGGCGCTGAAGAAGGCCAGGTAAGGCTGGCGGTTCTGCCAGCCTTGGGGGTGTCACATCAGGTGCGCCCCACCGACCCGGTGACCGGAAGATTGCCCAGCAACTTGAGCCCGGTGCTTTTCACAAAGGTGTCGTAGTCCATCGGCTTTTGGACACGGGTTTCCGCATTGGGCAGCACATAGGCCCAGGCGCGTTTCGACGAGGTGTCGTAGACCAGCTTGAACAGACGCGTCGGCACCCAGACCTTGTTGTCGCCGATGGTGCTGTAGCCCGCGTCAAACAGCGGGCCGGTAAACACAAACACATCGCCGCCGGCACGCACGGCAAACTTGCGCACGTCCGCCTCGACCTTGCTCCAGATCTTGCGGTTGTTGGTGGGGTCTTGCGGCACCATGTTCGACAGCGCGAAAGATTGGGCCATGGCATTCGCATTCGGCGCATCAGCGGCCGGCGACTGGTGACCACGGTCGACCGCCGGATGCTGGCCACGGTAGTCGCTCAACTCTGCGCGCGCGCCCTTGGGAATGCGTGGGTCCGCGTAGAACTGGTTGGTGCGCTCCTCGCCCTTGGCGTCCTTCAACTGGGCGGCATTCAAGCGTTCGACCACCACCAGCGGCGTCTTGCTGGTTTGTGAGTAGAGCACCGCGAAGTTATCCGAACACAACGCCAGGGGTTTCATCGTGGCGGGCACGCTGGCCGTGTTGATCGGCGTGGCGCCTGGGAACAGGTCGACGCAGGCGTCGAATGAAAGCTGTTTTTCTTGACTGGAATAAAGGTCGAGGGCCGCGTGCTGGCTGATCGAGCCGGAGCGAGCAGTGTGTTCCGGGGTGGGTAACTTGATCAGGTCCAGCAGGCCACGGGCTTGTACGCCAGTGGATAGCAAAACAAGGGCCGACAGCCCAACTGCAATTTTGCGCAGGTGCATGCATTACTTCTTCGAAAGGGAGTGAGGCGGCAGGCTCCGAAAAACGGAGCCAAGTGAATGATATTGCGAGGATTATTGACCCAACCAAGTCAGATTAGTGCCCGGCCACGGCCGGTTTTTCTGTCTCACGTGCACCCGGTTTGAACCCGTGGGCATGAGCGCCCCAGGCGATCACAAACGATACCGCTATTAATACCACCATCGCCCAGGGAAACGAGGCGACGCCCCAGGTATCCAGCAGCACGCCGCCGACCACACCGCTGCCGGCAATCGCACTGTTCCACGCCACCACGTTCAGCGACAGCGCCACATCCGCGCCATCCCCGGCGGCATCCGCCAGCGCGGTTTGCAGCAATGTTGCCGCGCCACCGAAACTCAGCCCCCACACGGCCATGCCGAGGTAGATGACGCTGGGTACACGGCCCGAGAAGCCGAACACCACGCAGACCGCCGCGAACGTCGCGAGGCTCGCCAGTACGGTCGTGCGCAACAGCGGCTCGACCAGTTTTGCCGTCAGCCAAATCCCCGCCAACGCGGCGATGCCGAACACCAGCAGCACCAGATCGACGCGATCGCTCAAGCCCGCAGGCGCCACGAAGGGTGCGATGTAGGTGTACAGAATGTTGTGCGCCAGCATCCAACTGATCACGACCGCCAGCACCGGCCGCACGCCGGGGGTGGTCAGCACGTTACCCAGCGACACACGCTGATGCGCCGCCTGCGGCGGATAGTCCGGGACCTTCACCAGCACCCACACGATCAGCACCAGGGTCAGCGCCGACATCAGGCCGAACGTGGTGCGCCAACCCACCAGGCCACCCAGCCACGTGCCGAGCGGTACGCCCAACGACAGCGCAATCGGTGTGCCGACCATCGCCAAGGCAAGCGCCCTGCCCTGTTGCTCCGGCGCGACCATACGCCGCGCGTAACCCGCCAGCAGGCTCCAGGCCAAACCCGCCGCCACACCAGCGAAGAAACGCGCCACCAGGATGACGCCATAGTGGGACGACAGCGCCGTGATGGAGTTGAACAGCAGGAAGCCGACAATGGTCAGCAACAGCACATTTCGCCGCCGCCAGCCACGGGTGGCGATCGTCATCGGGATCACCGCCAGCACGGAGCCCAAGGCGTAGGCGGTGACCATCTGCCCGGCTGCCGACGGCGAAATCGACAGGCCTGTGCTGATCAACGGCAACAGGCCGGCGGGCAGGGTTTCAGTGACGATGCAGATAAAGCCGGTCATGGCCAGGGCGAGCAAGGCGCCAATGGGCAAGCGCTCGGACGACGCGGATACGCTGAGTGAGGGGGTCACGGGAAACTCCTTTTGAGCCACTTAAATACTGATCGATACAAATGTTGCAGGTGGGCGTACTGCATTGTCAATGACTTATGTATCGACTAGTATTTATCTCGTTCTTCAGAGGAGTCTCGACATGGCGCAAATGGGCCGCCCGCGTAATTTTGACCGTGACCACGCCGTGGAACAGGCCCTGCACCTGTTCTGGGAGCACGGCTACGACGCCACCTCCCTCGCCCAGCTCAAAGCCGGCTTGGGCGGCGGCATCTCTGCGCCGAGTTTTTACGCGGCGTTCGGCTCCAAAGAGGCGCTGTTCGATGAATGCGTGCAGCGCTACCTCGCGACCTATGCCCAGGTTACCGAATGCTTGTGGGACGACACCTTGCCACCGCGCGAGGCCATCGAAACCGCGCTGCGCCAGTCGACACGCATGCAGTGTGAGGACGGGCACCCCAAGGGCTGCATGGTGGCACTGGGTGTGATGAGCGCACCCAGCCCTGAAAATGCGCGGGTGGCGGATGCCTTGACGCAATCGCGCGCACGAACGCGGGCGGGCATCGTGGCGTGTGTTGAGCGTGCAATCCGTGCCGGGCAACTCCCGGACACGCTTGATGCGCCGGTGATGGCAACGGTGTTCGACAGTTTCCTGCAGGGCGTTTCGATCCTGGCGCGCGATGATGTGGCACACGCCACCCTTGATGCCGCAATCACACAGCTCATGCAGACGTGGGAGATTGCTTCTGCGAGGGTGGGCCGCAGAGTCGCAGACAACGAAACCGTTTAAACGGATGGCATGCGCATGAAGCTCTTCAAAAAACTGTTCGGCGGCTTGAAAACACCGACGTCCACGATGGGCACCTCGCCGTCCATCCATTTGCTGATTGCCGAGCCCACCGTCACACCGGGCGCCTGTGCCGACACACGGTTTGGTGGCACGCCATCGGTTAACGAAGGCTTTGCCTGGCCCACTTGCAAGGGTTGCGCGAGCCCTCTGCAATTTCTTGGGCAGATCCGCCCTACCGGCGCCCAGCACCTGCACCTGATTTTTATGTGCGATGAAAACCCCGGTGAATGCGGGCAGTGGGAAGCAGACGGCGGTGCCAACGCGGTGGTGTGCGTGCCAGTCAACGACCTGCACGTCGCGGCCCTGCCGAGCGCGGGCCAAGTGACCCGCGGCACAGGCTACGGCGCACGGGTCGAGCCGACCCAGGCCGTTGATTACACGCAGGCGCACAACGCGTTTAGCGGTCGCCGTCGCGACGTCCTCGGCCAGCTTGGCGGCGCACCTTGCTGGTTACAGGCCGAGCAAACACCGAGTTGCAACCATTGCAACGCACCGATGCGCTTTGTCGCACAGCTCGAACCGGGCCCCGACCACACAACGGAGATGAACTTCGCAGGCGGTTGCGCTTACCTTTTCGAGTGCGACTGCTCGGGCGTCTCGGCGAAATTCTTATGGCAGTGTTGAGTCCTTCGCCCACAGCTCCCGATACCCGAGCAAAAAATCCACAAACGCACGCACCCGATGTGGCACGTAGCGCCCGTGGGGATACAGCAACGTAAACGGCCGCGAGCGTCCCCCAAACGGTTTCAACACTTCCACGAGACTGCCCTCAGCCAGCGCTTGCTCAACAATAAACCTGTACGTCTGAAACAGCCCGGCCCCGTGTTTGGCCAGGGTCACGCCACCCAGCACATCATCGGCACAGCTGTACCCCGCCGCCCCTACATACTCCTGGGCTTTGCCGTCCACCTGGAACAACCAGGAAATACGCCGGCCATTACTCGGCAGTTCGTACTGGATGCACTCATGCCCGGGCAAATCCTCCAAGGTCTGCGGCGTACCGACTCGCTTGAGGTAAGCCGGGGCTGCCACCACCACCAGTTCAGCCTCTTCCAGCGGGCGCGCGATCAGCGACGAGTCCGGCTGGGCACGCACGCGAATGGCCAGGTCATAACCTTCGGCGACGAAGTCGATATTGCGATTGCTGATGTGGATGTCGACGCTGACTTGAGGGTACAGCGCACGAAATTTGGGCAACAACGGCAGCAAACGGTGGTGGGCGTAGGTGGTAGGGATACTGATGCGCAGCAGCCCGGACGGGACAGACTGCGCGCCCATGACTGCCTGTTGCGCCTCGACCAGTTGCGTCAACGCCTGGCGGCATTGCTCGAAAAAAATCCTGCCGCTCTCGGTAAGCCGAATGCTGCGGGTGGTGCGCACAAACAGGCGCGAACCCAGACGCTCCTCCAGGCGCGAGATGCTGCGGCTCACCGCCGCCGGCGTCACCCCCGCTGTTTGCGCGGCAGCGGTGAAACTATTGGCTTCGGCTGCGAGACAAAACAGCTCAATGCTGCCTAGCTGCAAATCTTCAAAATGACGCTTCATGACGGGCTACCAAACCACTGTTCGCCGCCATACTTACCAGCCTCCCGCGCTTAAATACAGAGCGCCCGCTCGCGGGTGACGTCTTGAACCTGGGAATTTAACCGGTGGAGGAAAAGCGCTGGCGACTGAGTTGAACGGCCGGACCCGGCTGCGCCCCCAACGAGCGAGCCAAATCCAAGCCAAAAAAAAGCCTGCATCGCTGCAGGCTTTTCTCTATCTGGCTCCACGACCTGGACTCGAACCAGGGACCCAATGATTAACAGTCATTTGCTAGCTGTTAGTCGCAACGGTGCCACGGAAGAACGTGGTGGAGAGATGGGGTTGCTGCATAGCGTGAGCCGCATGAGCGCAGCACGCCACGAAAGTTAGTCGTGTTGGATTGGGTTGTCAAAGCGTGGCAAAGCAATGACTTGTAGGAAAAGGAGGCGGCGGCAGTCAGCTACCGGATCACCTTAAATGCGTGTCTGAGCGGTTCGACCTCCAGATGGCGTTACTTCGAAGTTGTGGCAATTCGTAGCTACAGTACTAAAGGACAGACTATATTTAAAACTACTAAACCACCAAAGAATGGAATCGTGAGCTGACCTCGTTTGCTGACGCCCTATCCAGCAGCCTTCCCTACCTACAATGACAGAAGAAAGTCCTTCCAACCGCGTAAAGCCCGTTCGAAGTCATCCAAACTTATAGTTATTGAGAAGTCCTCATCATAAAGTGAATAAATTTTAACTCCACTTTTCGAAATATGGGTTGCCCAGGCATCGCGGGCCCATTCACTGGAGACCTCATCCTCTCGCCTCACTGCTCTCAATCTATTCAGGCCCTCGTCTAGCCAAGGAATAGTTTCGACAAAAGGTCCCCCCCCATCGTCGATCAATAGGCAAGCAAGAATATCTACATCATCAGGCCCCAACGCATCCGTGCTACACCAAGGTATTGCTACCCCAGTTGATTCTTCCAAAAAAAACTGAATACTCATCTTACTCCTTACATCAATGTATATAAGGTCGGCTTTAAGACTCACCAACCTCATCTTGACTCCACTAAAACCGGCTACAACTCAAAAAACCATGACCATTTTCTTGAACTTTGATCACAGTAGGCAGCGAACCCGCACACACTTAACTACCAGATAGCCGAATAGTAAAAGCGTTGCCTGACCCCACCACTCACTAAAAACACCACACCCTCACTCTAGTTGACTTGCGGACGGGATTATTTATTGCACTAGCACTAGCACTAACCCAAAACCCAAAACCATATATTCCACGCACAAAATCTTCGTGCAACCGCCATTGACCAACGTCACTGAAGAGGCTTGCACTTTATAACTGATAGACCTCGAGCAAGCACCTCAAACCCCGTACCACCATAGTCTTTCAGAATATATTAACACCTTCAAGTTGATCAGCCGAGACATCATCTATTCCAATTTCGCTCAAGTAAAAGCTCCCACACACTTCAGGAATTTTTTAGCCCCCCCCGCAACCCCTAAAACAACTTCAAACGCCGACTGTTCAGACTCATAAAGCATCTTAAGGTGAACTTTATAAGCATCAATTATTTGCCCGCCATTTTCACGCTGCACGCTGAGTCCCAACACAAGATTTAGATTATAAAAATCAAAATCAGAAATAATGAAAAGTTTTCAACGCCTTCAAAACTTTTTTCAAGTGCTCGCATATTTTCTTCCTTAATAATCAGGATGCACGCCAGGTCTCGCGCCCTTAACGTTCTCATTCCTGTCCACATCTCGCACATGATGGTGAGGATTTGGATGAGCAAATAGGAGAAAATAGGGGCCAGACCAACACTCTCATTTTTAAAGAGTAACTCTGCTGGGCTTTATAAAAATGTGGTCTGACCTCGATTTCTCACCCCGATTGCTCTACGCCTCGGTAGCACGTTTTTAACTGGATGGTTATTTACTTTTCTGAGCAACCATAAGTGCTCGATCAATCATATCGGAAGTAACGTAAGGCACAAATCCCAGCCTATCACCCTTCTCAAAACTCTTCTTATAATCATCTAAACGCCCAGTATCACCAGCCATTGCTAGTGCAGCCAAATGTCGGATTGGCATTGCACCTTTAACATCTGTTGGCAGCGCTCTATAAACCCTCAACCCCTCGTCAATATTTTGAGAGCGAGCCCAGGAGATAGCTTTATCAGACAACCTAATAATATCATCACAAGAAAAACTCGAAAATTTCTCCGGAGCTTCATTACTAACTATAATTGGAGCATTGCTACTGCCGTCACCAAGTATGAGAGAAACAGCCTCAGAAAATTCTTTGGTCGAAATGGAAGGCATAAGCGAAACTCGAAAATGGTCCGAGCGCTCACCTACAGATGGGATAACCTGAAGTTGAGCCTCTCCGACATCGGCGAGGCAAAAATAATCACCAACTTCATCCTTGTTACAAACCCAGCCCTGCTCCTTAAAGATGGAAACAATATCTTTTTCTTTCATTATTTGGCACCAGTAAAACTCATAATCTCAATGGGAATTCCGTTAGGATACCCTTGTTCCTTTAACGGCACACCCGACTTCAGGCCAAAGCTTTCAGCCACTTTACCCCTAGGAATTGAGTTCCCATCTTTTATGTGAGGGAAAATCTCGGACTGACGAATACTTAGGTTCGCACTCCCTGTATTAACCTCAATAATCTTAATGCAAATAGGGTGCAAAAACACCGGAGCAAGGCCGGTGTAGAAAGTGTCAGATCAAGTGAAATCTCTACAACTCACCAAACCTCATGGGTCTCGGCTCTGTAATTTTTTTCAATACGCTCAACAAGCAATGGCGCACTGATAATCCCTCTTGTGGAATGCTTCAGCTCTTCCGAGCTAATCTGTCTCTCCAGCCGAAGTGCTTCGCTTCCATTCCACAGCCAAATAGAGACTCCCGGCCCGCCATTCCTGGAGCGGAACGTAGGAAACATTTGTAACTTTTCGGGAACCGGAACATTTGCCACAACGGATAGAAGCCCTTGATTTACCGCACTCTGAACAACAAAAAATGCGGAAAATTGTGGTTCACTATCAACAACAACCGAAAAATCTTTTGGGTGTTCATTATGAAATCCGGGAAAAACACGAATTAAAAAACCAAATTCCGGATGCTTATGAGTAACTTGCGCATATGCGACCCCCTGCGAGGTTAACACCTGCAAAATGTCGCCCAATTTTATCTTCTTAGCCATTTAAAATCCTTCATATCCAACTTTTTTCAGCAGCTCGGCGCCGCGAATCAAGCCCTGCTCATACTTAGTCGGGTTTTTGACAGACGATATAGAGTTGATCATATTAATTAACGTGCCGCCATCTTTACCAAGGCCATGGTAATCGATCAGCGTTTGCTCGACTGCCCGTGCGTCAGCACGTGAAAGGTTCTGTAAACCCTCTATTCTGTCAATCGTGATGCCTTTTTCTCTGAGGTGAGCTTGACCGCGCTTAACTATGTCGTCGGTTATTCCAACATAACGAGTACCAAAGATCGGCGACCGGATGTACGCCGCCAGCCTGTATGGGAATGGACTCAAGGCACGATTGCTCAAACGTGGGGATCGTCTCACCAGTGGCTTGAGCCAACTGCACTTTGATCGCATGAGTACGTGCTGTAGCACCCGAGATAGGAGAGATCGTATTAGAGGCGATCCGCTCACTCTGCTGGTGCTACAACAAATTGAGCTGAGGCTGATCAGGCTGCACCAATGACTCGGTAGGATAAGCTTGCTCTCCTGCAGGCTCCGCTACTGACTGAGTGTGAGTAACTTCAGGCAGAACAACTTTAGACGTCTGACTCAGCTCAGACACTGGGGTGGTTGATGGGACACGTGCCGACGAGGAAGGACGATCAGGATCAAGTACATCCAGCTTCAGGTTGTTGTAATCCTGCCCCAACAATTGCCCCATCTTATGCAGCAACTCATCCTGGAAGCGCTCGTAGACGAATTCGCCACAGTCAAACGCGGATAGCACCTCTTGGAAAAGGTGTTCATGATTCAGCTCTTGAACCGATGATCCAGAATGCTTTAACCAAGCTCTCTCACTTGCCCGACGTAAACCGTCAGCTTTTCAATCTGCGGCTTACCCAGTCCTGCATAGAGCATGTTGGGAATGGCGGGTAGCAAATAGCGCACAGCATCCTGCATTTTGCTGATGTGCGGCTGGGAAATAGCGTAGCCATCCTGCTTCAGCAACTTGGCCAGTTCTCGCTGAGAAAGAGGTGCATCGACTTCCAGTTGATAGAACTCTCTTGCTCGCTCAACCCCCAGCGCTCGCTCAATGAAGGTCAGTTCGCCATGTAGATCGCTCTCCGCCATGTGGCCGGTCAAGGCGAGAATCTCACCACGGTTGGGCCAAGGCCTGAACAAGCAATGAACACGAAAAAAGCGCTCTTCACCGGTTTCCCGCCATAGTTCATTGAGAATGACCAATCGCGTGTTGCCACCATTGCGAATGATGAAGTGCTCTTCTGCACCCAGCGCTGCCAACGGCTCAAGATCTCGATAGAGCTGGAGCATTCCACGCTGAAACTCTCGTGCGGTCAGCATATCCGGGGTGATGGGCGAAATCGCCATGTGTGCCCCAAGCAAGGCCATCTCCAGCACGATGGAGCGAGCGCCTTGGGTATCGATCAGAATCAGATCAAAGTCCTGCTCGAAAGCCGGCAACAGATTCTTGAGACGAAGGCGCCCGTCAGCAGCATGGAGCAACAAATTTCCCAACTGATTGAACGGATCATTGGAATGGATCAATGAGAGATTAGGAATGCACGTGTGCGAAATGACCTGGTCGGCCCGGGTCTCGTTGTTCGCGATCAGTTGATAGGTTCCACCGGGAGCCTCATGCGATAGCGCATAGAACGACGACAGCGACGGCTGATTATCCAGATCGATGAGCAGGGTACGGATTCCTGCATCGGCGCAGAACGCGCCCAGATTGACGCCAACCGTGGTTTTACCCGGCCCGCCTATGGTTGAAACGACTGCAGCGACTTTCATGGAGCTTCCCTCTGAATCATAGGATTTGAGACGGCTTCATGCTGGTCACGCTGTGCGCTTCTATCGCCCCGGAGAAATCCAAGGCAAAAAAAAGCCTGCATCTCTGCAGGCTTTCTCTATCTGGCTCCACGACCTGGACTCGAACCAGGGACCCAATGATTAACAGTCATTTGCTCTACCAACTGAGCTATCGCGGAATGCGCCGTATGTTACTGATTGAAAAGGAGAAGTCAAGCTTTCCATGACATTTTGGGCGATTAATCCGGATGGCCGGTTGAAAGCTGTGACTCCTTGGCCAATTCCAACCAGGCCCGAGCGGCGGGTGGCAAGTGGGCGCTGGCGCGCCAAGCCAGGGCGATGTGCCAGTCAGTATGAGGTTCGTCCAGGGGGATCAGGGCGATGCCGGGGTGTTGGTGCTTGTGCGCGAGCATGCGCGGCAGGAAGGCCGCGCCGAGGCCGGCGGATACCAAGTCGACGATAAAGTCGATCTGGCCGCTGCGCGCTGCCACACGCGGTTGCACGCCTTTGCGCTCGCACGCGGCGAGGATTTTGGCGTTGAGGGCGAAGCCGGCTTCGAACAGGATAAATGGCGAATCTGCCAGGTCGGTGAAGTCGATTCGTTTGCGCTGGGCCAGGGGGTGGCTGATCGGCAGGACGGCCATCAGCGGTTCGTTACGCACGGGTTGGTAGTCGAAACCTTCGTCTATGGGCAGCAAGAGGGCCGCCAGGTCGACCTCACCTGCTTCCAGGCATTCACGCAGTCGTTTACTGCCGTACTCGGTCAGTTCGATGTCGATATCGGGGTAGCGTGTGCGATAGGTGGCAAACATCGTCGCAAACAACACGCCACAGCCCACCGGCGGCAGGCCGATGCGCAATACACCGCGTTTGAGACCACGCAAGTCATTGATCTCAGCGACCAGATCGTTGTGTTCGGCCAGCAAAACCAGGGCGCGGCTGTAGGCGATTTCGCCAGCGGCGGTGAGTTCATTGCGATGGCCAAGGCGGTTGAGCAGTGGCATGCCCAGTTCGTCCTCCAGGGTTTTGATCGCCTTGCTCACACTCGACTGGGTCAGGGACACCACTTCAGCGGCTTGAGAGAAACCGCCTTGGCGAACCACTTCGACAAAGGCACGCAGTGTTCTCAGGTTCATCAGTATTCCTTTTTCGACTGACTACTAGCGATAAAAGTTGTTTTTATCATGACAGAAGTTTGCCTATCTTGGAGGCACCTTGCCTTGCCGAGATTCCGTGCATGATCATTTCGTCCGCCTCTGACTACCGCGCTGCCGCCAAGCGCAAGCTCCCGCGCTTCCTGTTCGACTACATCGACGGCGGCGCTTACGCCGAGCACACGATGCGCGCGAACAGTTCGGACCTGGCCGAGATCAGCCTGCGCCAGCGCATCCTGCGCAATGTCGACAACCTGAGCCTCAAGACCACGCTATTCGGCCAGGAACTGGACATGCCGGTGATCCTCAGCCCCGTGGGCCTGACCGGCATGTACGCGCGGCGCGGCGAAGTGCAGGCGGCGAAGGCGGCGGCCAACAAGGGTATTCCGTTCTGTTTGTCGACGGTGTCGGTGTGCCCGATCGAAGAAGTGGCCTCCCAGAGCTCGCAGTCGATCTGGTTCCAGCTCTACGTGCTCAAGGACCGCGGATTTATGCGTAATGCGCTGGAGCGCGCCCAGGCGGCCGGCGTCACCACGCTGGTGTTCACCGTCGACATGCCCACGCCGGGCGCACGCTACCGTGATGCCCACTCGGGCATGTCCGGGCCGTTTGCGGCGCAACGGCGCATGCTGCAGGCGGTCACAAAGCCGCAATGGGCCTTCGACGTGGGTTTGATGGGCCGTCCACACGACCTGGGCAATATCTCCAAATACCTCGGCAAGCCTACCCACCTGGAAGACTACATCGGCTGGCTGGCGAACAATTTCGACCCGTCCATCAGTTGGAAAGACCTGGAGTGGATCCGCGAGTTCTGGAAAGGCCCGATGATCATCAAGGGCATCCTCGACCCCCAGGACGCTAAGGACGCCGTGAGTTTTGGCGCCGATGCCATCGTGGTCTCCAACCATGGCGGCCGCCAGTTGGACGGCGTGTTGTCCACCGCCAAAGCGTTGCCACCGATTGCCGAAGCCGTGGGCGATGAGCTGACGGTGCTGGTGGACTCCGGCATCCGCTCCGGGCTCGACGTGGTGCGCATGCTGGCCCTAGGTGCCAAGGCCTGTCTGCTGGGGCGTGCCACCGCCTACGCGTTGGCCGCCGACGGGCAGCATGGCGTGGAGAACCTGCTGGACATCTTTGCCAAGGAAATGCGCGTGGCGATGACACTCACTGGCGTCACGTCAATTGACCAGATTGACCACACCACTTTGGTTCAATCAGCCAAATAACTGACGTCATGCGCCGATGGCCTTTTGCTGCGTGAAAAAAGGCCGTTGATTCATAAGGATTATTTTTAAAGTAAACGAAATGGCATGAATCTCGCTCTAACCACGTTCAAGCAGGCTAAGCGATGACATGACGTGCGGGGGCACCCAAGGGTTATAACGCTTTGCAAAGCGGTCTAAACTGTTCCCAATGTTTTACGGAACTGAAGGAACAGTTAGACGCTTGGCACTCGCCACTCTCATCGAGCCTGTAAGACAGCTAAGAGCTTAGAGGCCGATCGCTTATGAAAACACCTACCCAGACCAACGCAATTGACTTCGACAGTGCCAAATTGCAACGCCTGGGATTTGGCCAGCCATCGCTCCTGCCTCGCCGCCCGACGACCGTCGCGCAACTTCGCCAGCAACTGGGAATGCAATTGCAGACCAGCCTGGAGCCGGATCGCATCCTCGGGTTGTTCTTCCGTGAGATCCAGCGCTTGGTGCCCCTTGATGCCCTGCACTATCGCCATCAGGCCAGTGATCTGCGGCTGGAGTTCGGCCAGCGCGGCCACCACTCGGTGAATTACAGCCTCAGCCATGAAGGCGAACACTTGGGTGAGCTGATCTTCCGTCGCAACCAACGCCTCGCCGAAGACGAACTCGGTCAGCTTGAGTCACTGCTGGCCACCCTGCTCTACCCGATGCGCAATGCCCTGCTATATCGCGCCGCGACCCGTAGCGCGCTGCGTGACCCCCTGACCGAGACGGGCAATCGCATTGCCATGGACCAGACTCTGCAACGGGAAATAGACATGGCGCGCCGGCACCTGCACCCATTGTCCTTGCTGATGCTGGACATCGACCACTTCAAGGTAATCAACGACACCCACGGTCACGCGGCCGGCGATACCGTACTGCGCACCGTCGCAGCGGCCATCAAGGCCCAGTTGCGTAACGTAGACATGGTGTTTCGGTTTGGCGGGGAGGAGTTTCTGATCCTGCTCTCCAACACCGGCCGGGATGCGGCGGCGATGGTGGGCGAGCGGCTGCGGCAGGCAGCACAGGCTCAGGATTACTGGGCGGATGGAAAGCGGATCGAATTGACGGTAAGCCTCGGTTGTTCGACCTTGCTGGCCGCCGAGTCGGTCGAAAGCCTGTTGCGCCGGGCCGACAACGCGTTGTACGTGGCCAAGCGCGAAGGCCGTAACCGCTTGGCAATGGCGGGGTAGAACCCCGCCATCGCGTTACATCAAGCTTCGCTGGCGACGCGCAGCGGGCGTTCACGCACGGCGGTGGCTGGCTTGTCTTTTTCCAAGCGCATGCAGCTTTCCAGGAACAGGTACATGTAGTCATAGCTCTTGCACACGGCCTGGCGCAGCTCTGCCTGCAACGCCTTGGTCGGGTTCATGCCGGCCAGGGTGCAGATGATTTCCAGGGCTTCCCAAGGGTGAGCGTCGTCGTACTGGGCGTGCATCTTCAGCCACTTCATCGCACGCTTGCGGTCTTCCTCGGGGAAAGCCGCCGCGTACACGCCGGTGGAACAGACCACGGCCGACCACTCCCCAGTCGCCCCCTCGATGGCATAGTTAGTCGCAGCCACGGCCACGATCAACGAATCGGATGAGCTGGTGTGCCAGCACCAATGACTCAGCGCATGCAGCTCCGGCGGTACATTCTGGGCCTGCAGCTCTTCGAGGCTGACTCCGTGGGCGCGGGCCCAATGCACCCAATAGTCGGCGTGGTTCAGCTCCACGCGGATATTGCGCATCAGCCAACGTCGCGCCATGTCCTCTCCTGGATGGCGCGCAAATTTGGTCTTGGTGAGGTTCTGTGCCATGTACAAGGCAAACTGTTCCACCACAGGCCAGCCACCAATGAGGTAGTGACGCATGGTCTTGGCGCTGAGCGTGTTGTCACGCATGCGTTGGTACAGTTCGTGCTCGACAACTCGGCGCTTGCTCTCACTACAGTCCTGGATCAATTGCTGAGCCCAGACGGGGTAGCTTGAGGCTTCCATAAGCGGGCCGGTTCTGTTGAAGGTGTCGATCACTGTTAAGGCTCCTTTTTAAGTGTGATTTACAGACCAGCAAATGTTTCAGCGGAATGTGCCGGGCGCCTTCAATAACAGAGGCTGCGGCCGCACAGGTCGACACTGCAAACTATCAAAGGTAAACAATTGCGGTCGTTCAATCAGGTAGCCCTGAGCGTAATCCACACCAATATCGAGTAACGCCTGTTCGATGTGCGGTGTTTCAACAAACTCGGCAATTGTGCGCTTACCCATGACGTGGCCGATGTGATTGATCACTTCGACCATTGCGCGGTTAATCGGGTCGTCCAGCATATCCTTTACGAAACTTCCATCGATCTTCAGGAAGTCTACAGGTAAATGTTTCAGATACGCGAACGAGGACATCCCGGCGCAAAAATCATCCAGGGAGAAATGGCAACCTAAGGCCTTGAGTTCATTAATAAAGCGAATGGCACTGCCTAAATTTGCTATTGCGCTGGTTTCAGTTATTTCAAAACAAATCATTTCTGGCGGGATGCCGTAAGTGCCGAATTTCTCATGTAAAAACCCGAGAAAATCATCATCGCCAATGGTGATTCCTGACAGATTTATCGCACACATGGCCATAGGCCGGCCCGGACGCTCGTGCATGCAACGGGCGATGATCTTGAACACGTTCTCGACCACCCAACGGTCGAGGGACGTCATCAAACCGTAACGCTCGGCGGCAGGGATAAAGCTGTCGGGGAGGATGGTTCGACCCGCCTCATCATGCAGGCGAAGCAGGATTTCGATATGCCCGTTGCCAGCATCGGTGTTTCCCAGCGGTGAGATTTCCTGGGCGTACAGGCAAAACCGGTTCTCCTCCAGTGCCATGTGCAGGCGCTGCACCCAGGCCATCTCGCCAAAACGCACGGACAGCTCCGAGTCGTCAGCGTGGTAAACCTGCACGCGGTTGCGGCCTTTTTCCTTGGCCATGTAGCAGGCCATATCGGCGGCGCGCAGCGAAGTCTCCAAGGTGGTCGGGGTTTGCGAGATATGCACCAGGCCAATGCTCACGGAGGTCATGAACGGCCGGCCCTTCCACACAAAATGCAGGCTCTGCACCGTGTGGCGCAGGCTCTCGGCGATTTTTTCCGCCGCAGCCGCCGGGCAATTCTCCAGCAGGATGCCGAATTCGTCGCCGCCCAGGCGCGCCAGGGTGTCGCCCTCACGCAGGTCCGATTGCAGCAGCGCGCAGATATGCCGCAGCAACTCATCTCCCGCCGCATGGCCGCAGGTGTCGTTGACCAGCTTGAACTGGTCGAGGTCGAGGAACATCAACGCATGCCGCCCACCCTCAGGCTGCTGCGCCATGTGCAGGACCTGTTCCAGCCGGTATTCAAATTCGCGGCGGTTGGCCAGGCCGGTCAAGGCGTCATGCGTGGCCTGCCACGACAGGTTGGCAATGTATTGGCGCTCCTGGGTCATATCGTGCAGCACCAGCACCGCACCGCTGATTTTGCCGGCGCTTCTGATCGGTGCGCCCACCAGGGTGACGGATACCGTACTGCCGTCCAGGCGCTGGATGGTTTTTGAATGCTCACTGCCCCCCTTAAACTGCCCCTTGACGATGTGCTCGATCAGGGTAAATCCATCGGGTTGGGCGTCGTCATCCAGCAGGTTGAACAGCGCCGCCAGGGGCAGGCCCTGAGCCTGGGCAGAGTTCCAGTGGGTCATGGCCTCGGCGGCGGGGTTCATATAGGTGATTGCACCGTCTACATCGGTGGTAATCACCCCGTCGCCAATTGACTCCAGGGTGATCTGCGCCCGCTCCTTCTCGGCCTGCAAGGCATCGGCGAAGGCATGACGCTGCGTCAGCAGCTTATGGGTACGCAACAGCGCCAGCACGATCAGGCCCAGGGCGGTTGCCAGGTTGGTGATCAGCAGCAACCGCAGAATCATGCGCGAGCCTTCGCCCAGAGCATCGCTGAAGGCCTTGGCAGCCGGCGTCACGCCTTCGTTGATGGCCGTGATATGGGCCTTCCACTGCCGCACATCGTTAGGGTTGACTTGATCGGCCCTGATTGCGCTGTGCATCTCGCGGGCCAGCTCATCCAGTTGAACCAGGTAGCCATCCCCTACTGTCCACAGTTCGATGGCTTTTTCCAGGTAGCTGAAATGTCGGAAGTTGAGGTACAGCCAGATCAGGCTGTTAACGTCATCCGGATGGTTGCCGCCCTTGAGAATGCCCAGACGTGCGGCCTCCAAGTCTGGCGTGGGGCGGTCCAGGGCAATGCGCAGTTCGTGCCCGCCCTGAGGCACGGCGATGGCTTGCTGGTATTTGAGGTAGGTGGCTTGGTCGCGGTTGTCGGCATAGAGCGTCAGATAATAGATGGCGTCCTTCTGGCCCTTGGACCATAAGCTCTCGCCGCCCACATAGCCTCGTACCGCTGAGAGCATGTAGAGACTGACGCAGCCCAATAATGCCTGGAACAGCACGACGGCGATAAAGGGCCAGACAATGCCCAACAGCCTAGGCGTTCCTAGAGTCCGCTTTTGCTTCATGAATTCCCTTGCATGTGCACTGCTGGATACGCACGCAAAACACTCATTCGGATAGCACAGCCTAGGCTAAATCAACGTACTTGTTGCAAATGCCCATACAGTTTTGCGTACAAACCACCATCGGCAATCAACTGCTGATGGTCGCCATCCTCAGCGATATGACCACCGTCAAACACTAAGACTCGATCGGCTTGTTTTACCGCCGACAGACGGTGCGCGATGATCAGTGTAGTACGCCCGCTGAGGAACCGCGCCAGCGCCTGATGCAGGTTGTATTCAGTGGCGGCATCCAGGGCGGAGGTCGCTTCGTCGAGTATCACCACTTTGGGTTCGGCCAACACCATGCGCGCAATCGCCAGGCGCTGACGCTGGCCACCGGAAAAACGCACCCCGGAACGCCCCACTACGCTGTCCAGACCCTGAGGCAACGCTTTAACCGTAGCCTCCAACTGGGCAATTTCAAGGGCCTGCCAGCAGGCCTGGTCAGTGCGCTCGCGGCCCATGGTCAGGTTGGCACGCACGGTATCGTTGAACAGCGCCGGGTGTTGCAGCACCACCGCGACGTGCTCGCGGATAGTCTCGAGGCCGATCTCCTGCTGGGTTGCACCGCCAAATCGGATAGTGCCCGCCTGCGGCGTGTACAGCCCGAGCAGCAGTTGCACCAGGGTGCTTTTACCGCCACCGCTGGCGCCGACAATCGCGACTTTTTCGCCGGGAGCAATTTGCAGGTTCAGTTGATCGAGCACCAGATCATCGCCATAACCGAAATCCAGGCCGCGCACTTCGATGCCGACGGTTTCACGCCCGGTAAACGGGTCTTCACCCCCGGCGTATTGCGGCTCGTCGGCACGCGCCAGCAGTTCATTGATGCGCGTCAGCGCCCCGCCCGCCGCGTAGTAGGCGTATTGCAGATTCAATAATTGTTCAACCGGGCCGATCATGAACCACAGGTAGCTGAACACCGCGAGCATCTGGCCGATGGACAGGTCGGAAAACAGCACGGTGAGCATTGCCGCTGCGCGGAAGATGTCGATGCCGAACTGGAACAGCAACCCGCTGGCGCGGCTGGACGCGTCGGTTTTCCACTGGGAATGGATCGCGTAGTCACGCACTTCCTGGGCGCGCTGGCCCAGGCGCCCGAGGAAAAAGCCCTGGCGGTTGCCGGCGCGGACTTCCTGGATGGCGTCGAGGGTTTCAGTCAGGGCTTGGGTGAAGCGTGAGGTGCTGTCGTTTTCCAACTTCTTGAGGTGTTTGACGCGCTTGCCCAACTGTACCGTGGCGTAGATCACCAACGGGTTGAACAGCAGGATCAGCAATGCCAGTTGCCAGTGCATCCATACCAGGATCGCCGACGTGCCGATCAGCGTCAGCATCGCCACCAGAAAGCGGCTGAGGGTTTCGCCGACGAATTTATCCAGGGTATCCAGGTCGGTGACCAGGTGAGTGGTGACCGTGCCGCTGCCCAGGCTTTCGTATTCGCCCAGGGAGATGCGCTTGAGCCGCTCGATCAGACGCACGCGAATGCGGTACACAATGTCCTTGGCCAACCGCGCAAACAGCCGCGCCTGTACCACGTTGAACACCAGTGCGCCGCAACGCAGGGCCAGGGTGACCACCAGCATCAGGCCGATATAACCGGCGGCCTTCTGCCAACCCAGGGGCAATGCGTGATTCATCACCTTGAGCGCGGCATCACCATGGCCCAGCAGCACTTCGTCCACCAGCAACGGCAACAGCAAGGGGATGGGCACACTGCACAAGGTCGCCAGCACGGCAACGCCATTGGCGATCCACAGGGATTTCTTGTGACGCAAGGCCAGGCGGCGAATTTCCGCCCAGGTCAGACGGTCAATGCGTTTAGGCTCATCCTGCACAGGTTGCTCGCTCCAGCCATCGGGCGAGCAATGGCGACAGTTCCGTCAGCGGCTGATAGCCGTTGGTGAGCAATGCCAGTTGACCATTGCGCTCGGCCAACAACGTCGGGAAACCGGCGATACCCAGGTCCTGCACCCACGTAAAGTCCGCCGCCGTGGCCGCGTGCTGCTCGGCGCGGTCAAACGCACCGGCAAACTCGATACGCGGGATGCCCGCCTGCTCGGCCAGTTCCACCAGCACGCTGGCGAGGGTCACGTCGCGGCCCTCCACATAAAACGCACGTTGGATCAGGCCCAGCAGTTTCCAGGCACAATCCGGCGCCAGGCTACGGGCGGTGACGATGGCGCGGCAGGCCGGCTCGGTGTCATACACAAAACCATCGGGCAGCGCGCCTTCGCGCTTGAACGGCTGGCCCGTGGCGTCAGTGACGGCCTGCCAGTGTTCGAGGATGTAGCGTCGGGTCGTCGGCTCCAGCGCCGCGCCACTGCCGGTGCGCAAGCCGCCCACCACCAGGTGCACGTCCACACCGGCCGCTTGGGCCTGCTCAACCAGCGCCTGCGCCACCGGGGCAAAGCCCCAGCACCAGGAACACATCGGATCCATTACATAGAGCAGGCGCGCGGACATAGGTCAGGCCTCGGAAGGGGTTTGCTTGTAGTTGAAGCCAATCGGGTGCGGCATATTGCGGGCCTTGGCCAGTTCAATCTGCTTTTGCCGGTCGATCGCGCTGCGGCGGGTTTTCTCCGGCAGCTTATCCCAGCAATGAGGGCAGCTAATGCCGGCCACGTAGTGCTCGGAGGCGCGGTCTTCGACGCTCACAGGTGTGCGGCAGGCATGACATTGATCGTAGTCGCCTTCGCTCAAGTCGTGGCGCACGGTCACGCGATTATCGAAAACAAAGCAGTCGCCCTGCCACTTGGTTTCTGCCTGAGGCACCTCTTCGAGGTACTTCAGGATGCCACCCTTGAGGTGGTAAACCTCGCCATAACCTTCGCTGAGCATGTAGCTCGACGCTTTCTCGCACCGAATGCCGCCGGTGCAGAACATGGCGACTTTCTTGTGCTTGGCCGGGTCGAAGTTGGCTTTGATATAGTCGGGAAATTCGCGAAAGCTGGTGGTTTTCGGGTCGATTGCGCCTTCAAAGGTGCCAATGGACACTTCGTAGTCGTTACGAGTGTCGATCAGCAGCACTTCCGGGTCGCTGATCAGGGCATTCCAGTCTTTCGGGTCGACGTAGGTGCCGACCTTCTTGTTCGGGTCGACGCCTTCTACGCCAAGCGTCACGATCTCTTTCTTGAGCTTGACCTTGGTGCGGTAGAACGGCTGGTCCTCGCAGTACGACTCTTTGTGATCGATGTCGTCCATGCGTGGGTCGTTCTTCAGCCAGGCCATCAGGCCATCAATGCCTTCGCGGCTACCGGAAACGGTGCCGTTGATGCCTTCTTCGGCGATCAGCAAGGTGCCTTTGATGCCATTGTCGACCATTGCCTGCAGCAGTGGCTCGCGCAGCGCAACGTAGTCTTCGAGGGTGACGAACTTATACAGTGCCGCCACGACGATGGGTTGGGTCATGGGTATTCTCTCCAGGTGGCTACCCTCGTAAGGGGTGAACCGGATGCAAAAAAAACGCGCCGGCTAAGCGGCGCGTTGCGGATTCTATCAGGGATAACCCGTCAATGTCCGCCGGCGCAGGTCGGCGAGGCCGGGGCTGCGTCGATTGTCGCCCATTCTTCAGGCGTGTAGGTATGCAGCGCCAGCGCATGAAACTCGCTCATCAGGTCACCCAGGGTGGCGTAGACCTTCTGGTGGCGCTTGACGCGATTGAGCCCTTCGAACTGCTGACTGACCAGCACGGCCTTGAAGTGGGTCTGCAACCCACGGCTGTGCATATGGCTTTCATCCAGCACGCTCAAGTGTTGCGGGTCCAGGGCGGCGAGCGCCGTTTCGATACGCTGTTGCATGATCATTCCTGCTTACTTCTTCTTGGCCGGAGCGGCTTTAGGCGTCAGCTCGTTGGTCATGTCTTCCAACAGCTTGTTGACCACCGGAACGGCGCTTTCCAGCTTGGCCTGAGTCATCTGGGCCGATTGCTGGGTCAGTTGTGGCATTTTTTCCAGGACTTTCTTGCCCAGTGGCGACTGGTAGAACGCTACCAGGTCCTTGAGCTCGGATTCGCTGAAATTGGTGGTGTAGAGCTTGACCATGTCCGGCTTCAGCTTCGGCCAGCCGATAGCTTGGTCCAGGGCGGCGTTGGCCTTGGCCTGGTAGCTGTCCAGTACGGACTGCTTGGCGGCAGGCGCCTTGGTTTGTTCGAAACGCTGGGCGAACATTTGCTGCACTTGCATGTACACCGGGGTACCCAGCTTGTCAGCGTGGGCCAGGGTAAGGAAGGCTTCGGCACTGGCGTTATGGCTGGCGGTATCGGCAAAGACTTGGCCGCTGGCGCAAACCAGAGCAACCGCGGTACAGATGGCACGAAGACGAGTCATCGAGTTTCCTTTCTAGCTGGCGAGGTAAGACCCCAAGGGCGCCCATTCTGCGCCTAAAAAACCTCGCGGCTCAACCCCAGGCCTTGCCGGGCGCGGATTGCCCGATGAAAAGTCTTTTAGGGAACCCACTAGGTCAATCACGGCCTAAACTGCGCAAACGAACCTAAGGAGTGTGCCCGATGAGCCGTATCGAAACCGACAGCCTGGGAGAAGTGCATGTCCCGGATGACGCTTACTGGGGCGCCCAGACCCAACGCTCGCTGGTGAATTTCGCCATCGGCGACCAGCGCATGCCCTTGCCGGTATTGCACGCCCTGACCCTGATCAAAAAGGCAGCCGCCCGGGTCAACGACCGCAACGGCGACCTGCCCGCCGACATCGCCCGCCTGATCGAACAGGCCGCCGATGAAGTCCTCGCCGGCAACCATGACGACCAATTCCCATTAGTGGTGTGGCAGACCGGCAGCGGCACCCAGAGCAACATGAACGCCAATGAAGTGATCGCCGGCCGTGCCAACGAACTGGCAGGCAATCAACGCGGCGGCAAGAGCCCGGTACACCCAAACGACCATGTGAACCGTTCCCAGAGCTCCAATGATTGCTTCCCGACGGCCATGAGCATTGCAGCGGTGCAGGCCGTCCATCAACGTTTGTTACCGGCGATCGCTACGCTTTCCGGCGGTCTGGCCGAGCAAGCCGCGCGGCATATGAAGCTGGTCAAGACCGGCCGCACGCACATGATGGACGCCACGCCGATCACGTTCGGCCAGGAACTCTCGGCTTTTATCGCCCAACTCGACTACGCCGAACGCGCCATCCGCAGTGCCCTGCCCCAAGTGTGTGAACTGGCACAGGGCGGCACGGCCGTGGGCACCGGGCTCAATTCGCCCCATGGTTTTGGCGAGGCCATTGCGGCCGAGTTGGCAGCGCTCTCGGGGCTGCCGTTCGTCACCGCACCGAACAAATTCGCCGCCCTCTCCGGCCATGAGCCGCTAGTGACGTTGCACGGCGCCCTGAAAACCCTGGCCGTGGCCCTGATGAAAATCGCCAACGACCTGCGCCTGCTCGGTTCCGGACCGCGCGCTGGGCTTGCGGAAGTGAAGCTGCCGGCCAACGAGCCGGGCAGTTCGATCATGCCGGGCAAGGTCAACCCGACGCAGTGCGAAGCGCTGTCGATGCTCGCCTGCCAAGTACTGGGCAACGACGTGACCATCGGTATCGCCGCGAGCCAGGGACACTTGCAGTTGAACGTGTACAAGCCGGTGATCATCCACAACCTGCTGGAGTCGATCCGCCTGCTCGCCGATGGCTGCAATAACTTTCAGGAGCATTGCATTGCCGGCCTGGAGCCCGACGCCGAGAAAATGGCCGAACACCTGGAGCGTGGACTGATGCTGGTGACGGCGCTCAACCCGCATATCGGCTACGACAAATCAGCAGAGATCGCCAAGAAAGCCTACGCCGAGGGGCTGACGCTACGGGAAGCCGCGCTGGAGTTGGGCTACCTCACTGACGAAGAATTCGACCAGTGGGTACGCCCGGAAAATATGCTCGAAGCCGGGCATTAAGACGCCAAACGCAGCCGCCGGGCCTTGAGCCCGGCGAGCAACGACGGCGCCAGCGCGACAGTCGCCGACCCCAGCACCACCACCAGCGCCCCGGCATAGCCCAGGGCGTTGATCTCTTCGGCCTGCACGTAGTCCGGCCATAGCCAGGCCGCCAAGGCGACCGCCACAAAGGTCACCAGCGGCGTGAGCGCCAGGGTCGCACTCACCCGCGAGGCTTCCCAATGGGCCAGGGCTTCGGCAAACGCGCCGTAGGCCACCAGCGTATTCATGCAGCACGCCAACAGCAGCCAGCCTTGCAGCGGGCTTAGCTGCAGCGCTTCCAGCGGATGGGCCCAGGGCGTGAGCAACAAGGCGCAGATGAGGTAGATCACCATCATGACTTGCAGCGAATTCCACACGGTCAACAATTGCTTCTGACCCAGGGCATAAAACACCCAGATCGACGTGGCGAGCAGGATCGTCAGCACCCCGGCGGTGTAAGTGCCGAGGGACGTCAACAATTCTTCCAGGCGCTGGTTGAAGAACAGGCCGAAGCCTGCGATCAAGACGACCAATCCCACCACTTGCCCGCGGCTGAAACGTTCCTTGAACACAAACACGCTGGCGATCATCAAAAAGATCGGCCCCATCTGCACGACCAACTGTGCGGTGCCGGGGCTGAGCGATTTCAGGCCCACCAGGTACAACACGTAGTTGCCCACCAGGCCGCATACCGCCATCGCCACCAGCCAGCCGCCCTTGGGGCCGAGCACTTTGCGGCTGGGCAGACGCTTGGTGGCCGCAAGGTAGACGAACAGACAACCGCCAGCCACGGTCAGGCGAAACCAGGTGACGGTGATCGGGTCCATCACCTGCAGCACTTGCTTGAGTTTGATCGGCAGAATGCCCCAGAGGAACGCGGTCAGCAGGGTCAAACCAAAGCCATAGACCCAGCGGCCGGAAGAGATGTGCATGAGTGCCCCAGAAGCCAGAGGAAGTGGAGACCGCATTCTAGAGGCAAGTGGACGAATTTGGATATGGCGCTGCTCACCTGTGGGAGGGGGCTTGCCCCCTCCCACATTTTGCTTAGCGAACGGCTTCGAACAGTCCGGTGGCGCCCATGCCGCCACCCACGCACATGGTGACGACGCCATAACGCAGGTTACGCCGTTGCAACTCACGCACCAGATGCCCCACTTGCCGCGAACCGGTCATGCCGAACGGGTGGCCGATGGAAATCGATCCGCCGTTGACGTTGTATTTGGCGTTGTCGATTTCCAGACGATTGCGCGCGTACAGGCACTGCGAGGCAAACGCTTCGTTGAGTTCCCACAGGTCGATATCCGCCACTTGCAAGCCACGCGCCTTGAGCAGCTTGGGCACTGAGAACACCGGACCGATGCCCATTTCGTCCGGCTCGCAGCCAGCCACGGTGAAGCCACGGAAAAACGCCTTGGGCTTGAGCCCCAGTTCCAGGGCTTTTTCCAGGCTCATCACCAGGGTCATCGAGGCGCCGTCGGACAGTTGTGACGAGTTACCCGCTGTCACCGAGCCGTCCTCGGCGAACACTGGTTTCAAGCCTTGCAGGCTCGCCAGGGTGGTGTCGGGGCGGTTGCAGTCGTCGCGATCGACCACGCCGTCGAGAATCTGCACCGCGCCGGTGTTTTTGTCCTCGACCTTGTACTTGACCGCCATCGGCACGATTTCGTCATTGAACAAACCATCGGCCTGGGCTTGGGCGGTACGTTGCTGGCTTTGCAGGGCGTAGAGATCCTGTTCTTCGCGGCTGACGTTGTAGCGGCGCGCGACGATTTCGGCGGTCTGGCCCATGGGGAAGTAAATGCCCGGTACTTGCTCTTTGAGCAGCGGGTTGATCAGGTTGTCGGTGTTGACGCTTTTCATGGTCAGGCTGATGGACTCGACGCCACCGGCGACGATGATGTCGCTGCAGCCCGAGGCGATCTGGTTGGCAGCGATGGCAATCGCCTGTAAGCCCGATGAGCAGAAACGGTTGAGGGTCATGCCCGCCGTGCCAGTGCCCAGTTGCGACAGTACCGCCACGTTACGCCCGATGTTGTAGCCCTGGGCACCTTCATTGGAGCCCGCGCCGACGATGCAATCTTCAACCGTCGCCGGGTCGATGCCGTTGCGGGTGAGCAGCGCGTTGACGCAATGAGCCGCCATGTCATCCGGACGGGTCTGGTTGAACTTGCCGCGAAAGGACTTGGCCAGGCCGGTTCGTACGCTGTCGACGATGACTACTTCACGCATGGGCTACCTCGATCTTCTGGTTGTTGGGCGATGGATCGAGGATAGATCCAGGCCCAGGCAACCGCGATGATCATTCACCCGGCATATACAAAACCATGGCTGACTGAAGCAGTGGGACTTTGGGGTGGGACCGCTTCGCGCCCCGGCGCGGGGCAGGCCTGCTCACGACAAAAAGCAAAGTCACCACACACAGCCGGTTCCCCCCAAAAAGCACAGTCACCACAAAAACGCCTGCTCTCCTCAACCATCACGGGTGGGGTCGTTTGTTGAGGTGAACAGACTCTTTGCGGTGAGCCTATACCTGATGGCGAACACAACCTTTTTGTGGTGAGCAGGCTTGCCCTGCGCTGGGCTGCGAAGCGGCCCTAAAACCGGCCATTGGGTTCTGCCTGGAGAAACGCGGCGACTGGATTGGGGCCGCTTCGCGCCCCAGCGCAGGGCAAGCCTGCTCACTACAAAAAGCAAACTCACCACACACTGCTGGCGCACCACAAAAAGCAAAGTCACCACACACCACACACAGCCGGTTCACCACAAAAAGCACAGCCACCACAAAAACGCCTGCTCTCCTCAACTCGCACGAGTGGGGTCGATTGTTGAGGTGAACAGGCTCTTTGCGGTGAGCCTATACCTGATGGCGAACACAACCTTTTTGTGGTGAGCAGGCTTGCCCTGCGCTGGGCTGCGAAGCGGCCCTAAAACCGGCCATTGGGTTCTGCCTGGAGAAACGCGGCGACTGGATTGGGGCCGCTTCGCGCCCCAGCGCAGGGCAAGCCTGCTCACTACAAAAAGCGAATCCACCACACACAGCCGGTTCACCACAAAAAGTACAGTCGCCACAAAAAAGCCTGCTCTCCTCAAGCCGCACGGGTGGGGTCGATTGTTGAGGTGAACAGGCTCTTTGCGGTGAGCCTATACCTGAATGGCGAACACAACTTTTTTGTGGTGAGCAGGCTTGCCCTGCGCTGGGCTGCGAAGCGGCCCTAAAACCG
>PJQF01000103.1_pt1 | contig 54633 bp, 45 predicted proteins | sample 1503741 | NCBI WGS metagenome assembly PJQF01 (sample SAMN07775949, study PRJNA414020) | Biofilm metagenome, whole genome shotgun sequencing project. | isolation source: biomolecule (vanillin) treated reverse osmosis membrane biofilm | place: India: Nagpur | collected 2017-03-21
ACCCGGTCCGGGCAAGCAATCACCAGCCGAAAAGTGCGCATTAGGGGGAAACTCCAGAACTTCGCAAAGGCCGCCATTCTAGCGATTGTGCAGAAAAACTGCAGTATTCAATGAGCCTTATTCTGATCCGCCCCCGAGGCACATCCCTTAATAGCGTATGGTTTTACCACCCCTATATGAACGAACAGCGCAGGCTGACGCAGTTATACAAAAAATTAACGGCATTATCTTCAGGTGCATCACCTACTTAATTAACTCGATTGCATAGCGCATTCACAAACATTCAAAGTAATTCACCTAAATGCAGTCTTAAATGTTTACTTGAGCAAATCGCCTGACTATTATTAGGCCACTATCCCTGTCAATCAGCGTTCTACATAAGGTAGTCCACATGTCTCTGATCAACGAATACCGCGCCACCGAAGAAGCTATCAAAGAGCTGCAAGCTCGTTTGAAGAACCTGTCCCAAGACGACAAACTGAAAACCGAGCTGGAATTCGAAGGCAAACTGCGCACCCTCATGGGTGAGTACTCCAAATCCCTGCGTGACATCATCGCGCTGCTGGACCCAGAGTCGAAAGTTAAAGCTCCACGTGGCGCTGTGAAAACTACCGGCACCAAACGTGCTCGCAAAGTCAAACAATACAAAAACCCGCACAACGGCGAAGTGATTGAAACCAAAGGTGGCAACCACAAAACTCTGAAAGAGTGGAAAGCCAAGTGGGGCGGTGACGTGGTTGAAGGTTGGGCTACCCTGCTGGGCTAAGCTTCACCAGGTCTGCGCCTGATGCGCGACCCATTAAAAACGCCAGCATGCTGGCGTTTTTTATTGATCGTATTTTTTACACACCTCTGTCACAGATTCATACGAGCAGCTAAAGAGTCGGCATATTCCTGCCATTGCTCCAGCACCTGCTGCTGAAACGGCGTCGCACTAACCATCAACTCCAGTCGCGCTTGATTAAATGCCTCAAGGGTATTCGGTGCGCCAAATTCGGAATTTGACAAACGCTGCTGACAGAAAAATTTCCAGCGTTGTAGCTCTTCGCTGTTCAACGTATCGGGGAAGTTACGCGCCCGGTAGCGAAACAATAATTCAGGCAGACGGTGATCATCAAAAGGCCACTGCTGACGAGCTAATTGCGCAGGTTCAGCCGCGCGAATTTGCTCACATAACCGTCGATCACGATCCCCGATAAAACCCTCGTAAAGCTGCTGTTCGGGATCGACACTCGGTGCAAAATCTTCCTCGCCGTAAATAACTGCCAATTTATCGAGCCAAAGTTCCTGTGCGTCAGTTAGCCGCAGAGCCCGTGACTGGAAAACATTCATGTCCAATCGCAGGCGCTCACGATCTTCGACCCGCAGTACGTTCAAGGGCGCAACCACGGGGCAGCGGTTGATATGCACCAGTTTGAGCGGCACCGGCAACTCACCTTCTGCGAGCTCATCACGGCGGGTGTACAAGCGTCGACGCAAAATGTCGGCATCCATATCCAGCAGCCCCTGAGGATCGAGCCCAAGGTCGCAGACAATCAGCGCGTTGCGGTTGCGCGGGTGCCAGGCCAGGGGCAGCACAATGCCCAGGTAATGACGTTCGGCGGAAAACCGCCCGGAGATATGCACCATCGGTTGCAGCAATCGCACTTGGTCCATTACCCGTTGTTTGCTGCGTAGTTGAAACAGCCAATCATAGAGCTTGGGCTGTTTCTCGCGCACCAATCGAGCCAGGGCGATTGTGGCGCGCACGTCGGATAACGCATCGTGGGCCTGACCATGGTCGATACCATTGGCGGCAGTCAGACGCTCAAGCTTGAGGGTCACGCGCCCGTCCTGCTGCGGCCAATCGATACCTTCCGGGCGCAGGGCATAAGCGGTGCGAACCACGTCGATCAAGTCCCAACGACTATTACCGCCCTGCCATTCGCGCGCATAAGGGTCGAAAAAATTGCGATATAGGCTGTAGCGCGTCATTTCATCGTCAAACCGCAACGTGTTATAGCCGGCACCGCACGTCCCCGGAGCCGCCAGTTCGGCATGTACGCGAGTCATGAAATCAGCCTCGGCCAAGCCCTTTTCGGCCAGAATGGCAGGGGTGATCCCGGTAATGGCACAGGCGGCGGGATGGGGCAGAATATCGTCGCTGGGCTGGCAGTAAATGTTGACCGGTGGGCCGACCTCGTTCAGTTCGAGATCCGTACGAATGCCAGCTACCTGGAGCGGTCGATCGCTACGCGGGTTGATGCCGGTGGTTTCGTAGTCGTACCAGAAAATGGAGGTCACGGGCTATTCCTGTGCTGAAGATCCACAAAGTCTAGGCGTTGAGCCCTGTTCGGGGCCAGCACCAAATAACCTGTACAAACATCCAGCAAAACCTTGAATAGTTGCTTCCATCGCCGACGCTGTTAGCATCCGTGCCACCCAGCCGCTCTGCACTGCCAAGGATCGCGATGCCATCAATCCCATTGGATACCCGCTACCAGATCGAGACCCCAGAAGGAATCGACCTGCCACTGCGCCCCGCCGGCTTGGTGCCACGGGCGCTGGCATTTGCCTTCGACCTCGTCGCCCGCGCAGTGATAATGGGCGTACTTCTGGTGCCACTGGCCCTGCTCGGCAATATTGGTATCGGCCTGGGCTCGCTGCTGCTGTTCCTGGTCAGTTGGTGGTACATGGTGCTGTTCGAGGTGCTCAATCAGGGCTGCTCACCGGGTAAACAGGTTATGGGCTTGCGGGTCGTGCAGGACGACGGCACGCCCATCAGTTGGTCAGCCTCGCTGATCCGCAACCTGCTGCGGTTTGTCGACATGCTGCCGTTCGGCTACTTTCTTGGCGCGATCAGTTGCCTGCAACACCCTCACTTCAAACGCCTTGGTGACCTGGCCGCCGGCACCCTGGTGATCTACCGAGAACAGCCCCTGAAACGCCCCCAGGTGCCTCAAGCTGTAGCACTGCGCTTACCGTTTGCCCTGGACCTGAGTGAACAGCGGGCGATCCTGGGTTTCGCGGAACGCCAAGGCGAACTCTCCGCCGAGCGGGTACACGAACTCGCTTCCATCCTCGCAACGCCGCTTCAAGTCTCCCCCGCCCGTGCCGTGGAGCAACTCAATGGCTTGGCCCGTGGCCTGTTGGGGCCAACATGAAACAGAGCCTCTTCGAAAGCCGTTACCAACCGCAATGGCAAGCCTTTGCCGAACAACTGAAACAGTTGGAACAAGGCAAGGCCAAGGCCGGTGACATGGCCGATTTCCCTCACCAATACCGGCGTCTATGCCAGCACCTGGCCCTGGCCCAGGAGCGCGGTTACAGCAGTTACCTGGTGGACCCGCTGCAACAACTGGCGTTGCGCGGACATCAACAACTCTATCGCCACCGCAGCCAATTGGCGGCGAATGTGCTGAGCTTTGTGCTGGCCGACTTTCCGCGACAGGTGCGGGAACAGTGGCGCTTCGTGTTGATTGCCAGCCTGCTGTTCTTTGGCAGCCTGCTGAGCATTGCCTTGCTGGTCTATCTGTTTCCAGACCTGATCTACAGCATTGTCAGCCCCCAGCAAGTGGCGGAGATGCAGGGCATGTATGACCCCGATGCCAGCCGCTTGGGTCGAGCCGCCGAGCGAGCATCGAGCGAAGACTGGATGATGTTTGGCTACTACGTAATGCACAACATCGGCATCGCCTTCCAGACATTCGCCGCCGGGTTGCTGTTCGGCTTGGGCAGTGTGTTTTTCCTGATATTCAACGGGCTGATCATCGGCGCGATTTCCGGGCACCTGACTGAAATCGGCTATGGGCAGACCTTCTGGTCATTTGTCATCGGCCATGGTGCCTTTGAGTTGACGGCTATCGCCCTCGCTGGCGCCGCAGGCTTGCAACTGGGCTGGGCGCTGATTGCACCTGGGCAACTGACACGAAGCGAATCCTTGCGACTTGCCGCTCGCGAGAGCGTGCAACTCCTGTGCGGCGTCATGGTGTTTCTACTGATCGCAGCCTTTATCGAAGCCTACTGGTCTTCCACCACCCAGGTAGCCCCTTGGATCAAATACCTGGTGGGCGCTGCACTGTGGCTGTTGGTGGGCGCTTACCTGACCTTTGCCGGAAGGGCTCGCCATGCGTCTGAGTGATGCCAGCGTAGTGATTCGCCCACGCACCGCCTGGGAGGCCATGGATCTTGGCGTATTAATGGCCCAGGAACATCGCTTGCTGTTGATGGGGAGCTGGGCGCTGGTGACCCTTCCGGTTTTTGCGTTGCTCACCGCACTGCTATGGAATTACCCCTCCATGGCCATGTTCCTGTTCTGGTGGTTGAAACCGGCTTTCGACCGCTTACCTTTATATATCCTCTCCACAGCCCTGTTCGGCGAAGCGCCTAGCCTCAAGCAGGCTGTGCGCCAATGGCCAAAACTGCTTAACAGCCAACTGCTGGCCAGCCTGACCTGGCGCAGACTCAGCCTCAGCCGCAGTTTTGTGATGCCGGTCAGTCAGCTTGAAGGCATGGACGGCCAGGCGCGTCAGCAACGCCTGGGTGTACTGCTGCAGCGCAACGCCGGCGCCGCTCGCTGGTTAACCACTGTCGGGGTGCATCTGGAAATCGGCCTATGGTTTGGCTGCATGGCGCTGTTCTATCTACTCATCCCGCAACAACTTGAACTGGATTGGGATTGGCAGCGGTTGGCGCTGGCGACCGGCTCCGAAGCGGTGTGGCTGGAGCATCTGGGCAACGCGTTTTACGCCTTGATTCTGGTGTTTTGGGAGCCCGTCTATGTCGCCTGTGGCTTCAGCCTTTATCTCAATCGTCGCACCGTGCTGGAAGCCTGGGATCTGGAACTGGTATTCCGCCGCCTACGCCAGCGCCTGAGCAATGTGGCGTCACTTTTATTACTGGCGTTAGGGCTGACATTACTGCCATACACCCCACCCGCCATGGCTGATGAAAGCAAACCGCTGAGCCCTGAAAGCGCAAGCCAGTCAATCCATTCGCTGCTGGAAAAGCCCCCGTTCAAAAACCCGGAAACCGTCACCCGCTATCGCTTTGGTGAGGAAAAGCCCGCCGTTAAAAACAAGGCACACGGTGACGGCAAACTTCCGGCGTGGCTGCAGACACTCTTGGATAACCTCAACAGCGATACTTTCAAGCATGTGGCCCAAGGCCTGGAAGTGCTGCTGTGGAGCGTACTTATCGGCGGCCTGGCCCTGTTGGTGTGGCGCTATCGTGACTGGCTACGCACCTTTGTCACCCGGCGCGGACCACGCGGCCCCAAAGCAGCCAGGCCAGTGCCCGCACAACTTTTCGGCCTCGAATTGGGCACAGAGACCTTGCCCACGGATATCGCCAGCACTGCAGAACAACTCTGGCCTAGCCAACCACGGGAAGCCCTGGGTCTTTTGTATCGTGGTCTTCTGAGCCGCTTGTTGCATGACTTCAACCTGCCACTTAAAAACGCCGACACTGAAGGCCAGGTGCTGCAACGCGTTTACCTGCTGCAGCAACCGCAACTGCTGGCGTTCAGTGAAGAGTTGACTCGGCACTGGCAAAACCTAGCCTACGGCCATCAACTCCCACCCGCCTCAGCACAGCAAAAATTATGCAGCGATTGGCGTGCCCTGTTCAGCTCGGAGGGCGCCCGATGAACCGTTTTTTATTAGGGATAGGATTGCTCCTGGCATGCCTGCTTACTGCGGGCGGATTTTACGCCTGGAGCAAAGCGACCCCCTATGAAAAAGTGGTGGACCGCGGCCCCGCCCCGGAAGCCCTTGCCAACCCCTATCTGGCTGCCGAATATTTTCTGCGCCAGCAAGGCCTGGCCGTGGCACATGCCAATAGCCTCGAACGCTTGGCCACCCTGCCCGCCGCCGGCAATAGCCTGTTGTTACTGGGCGAACGTAGCAACATGTCGCCACGCCAGGTAGGGCAACTGCTGGATTGGGCCAAATCCGGCGGACATCTATTGTTAGTGGCCGAAGCGCTGTGGGATGAAGAGACCGGCAAGAGCGGCGACCTGTTGCTAGATCGCCTGCATATCCACCAGACGCTGAGTGACGACCCCGAAGAACCCGCACCGGCCCGTAAAAACAAAACGCCAGACCTGACCAAGCTCTATGTCGACAATGACACCGCTCCGGCCTACTTCAGCTTCGACACTGACTTCAACCTCATCGACCCCAAGCACATGGCACAATTTTCAGCCAATAGCGCCAGGTCTAGCCACCTGATGCAACTTAACCTCGGGCAAGGCCGCGTTACGGTAATCACCGACAGCGAACTGTGGAAAACACCCGATATCGGCAAACACGACAATGCCTGGCTGCTGTGGCACCTGAACCAGGGGACTGCCGTGACTTTGTTGTTCAACAGCGACGTGGATGATCTGTTCACCCTGCTGTTGCGATATTTCCCCCAGGCGGTGGTAGCACTCATTGCGCTGATAACCCTCGTACTCTGGCAGGCGGGTATGCGCCAGGGCCCGATCCAAGCCCCCGCCTCGAAGGCGCGCCGGCAGTTGCACGAACACCTGAAAGCCAGCGCCGACTTCCTGCTGCGCCGCAGCGGCCAAGGCACGCTACTGAAGGCTTTGCAGCACGACATCCTACGTGCGGCCCGACGCCGCCATCCAGGCTTCGAACATCTCGACAACTCAGAACAATGGCGGGTACTGGAACACCTTACGCGCCAACCCTCTCACGTCATCAGCCAGGCCCTCGGCCCACTCCCGGCAAAACGGCTTTCCAGCGCCGATTTCAGCCGGCAGGTGGCATGCCTGCAAACTCTCAGGAATGCCCTATGAGCGAAATTCCCAGCGCTAACACCCTGTCCGGTGAAGCCTTACAGCACGCCAGCCAGCAAGCCCAGGCCTTGCGCATGGAACTGCGCAAGGCGGTGATCGGGCAGGATCAGGTGATCGATGATGTGCTGACTGCACTGATCGCCGGCGGCCACGTATTGCTTGAAGGTGTACCCGGGCTGGGCAAGACCTTGCTGGTACGCGCCTTGGCCCGCTGCTTTGACGGCGACTTCGCGCGGATCCAGTTCACCCCTGACCTGATGCCCAGCGATGTCACTGGCCATGCCGTGTACGATCTGCACACCGAGCAATTCAAGCTGCGCAAGGGACCGGTATTCACCCACCTGCTGCTGGCCGACGAAATCAACCGCGCCCCGGCCAAGACCCAGGCCGCCCTGCTCGAAGCCATGCAGGAACGACAAGTAACCCTCGAAGGTGAAGCGCTGCCCATCGGGCAACCCTTCATGGTGCTGGCCACCCAGAACCCTATCGAGCAGGAAGGCACCTACCCCCTGCCAGAAGCCGAGCTGGACCGGTTCATGCTCAAGGTACGCATGGACTATCCCGACGCGCAGCAGGAACTGGATATGGTGCGCGAAGTGACACGCTCTTCACGGGCCGACATGCTGGATGTGCAACCGTTGCGCACCGTGCTACAGGCCGAAGATGTGCTGCAACTGCAACAGATCGCCAGTGAGCTAGCCCTGGATGAACACGTACTCGACTATGCCGTGCGCCTTGCACGAGCCACCCGCAGTTGGCCAGGTCTGGCCATCGGCGCAGGCCCGCGAGCTTCCATCGCACTGGTCCGCGGCGCCCGCGCTCGAGCATTGTTGCGCGGGGGCCAGTTCGTCACGCCGGATGACGTCAAGAGCTGCGCTCTTGCAGTACTCCGTCATCGCGTACGTATAGCGGCAGAACTGGACATCGACGGGCTGGAGGTCGACCAGGTACTCAAACAGTTACTCGACCAGATTGCAGCTCCCCGGCAATGAATCGCCCATGAAACCGACCCGTCTGTTATCAGCTTGGCTTGGCGTACTGCTGGGCTTGAGCATCCTGCTAGGCACTGCAACCGCCTTGCAGTTCAAGGTGCCCGCCACCTTGCACTCGGTGGCGTGGGGCTTGCTCCTGGCGCTGTTGCTGCTGGCCTTGCTGGACGCCGCGCGACTGCGCCGTCGACCGTCGCCTCGTGTGCATCGGCATATGCCCGGCAGCCTGGCGCTGGGTCGCTGGGGCGAAGTACGTCTGGCCCTGGAACACGACTCCTCGCAGGCGCTGACGGTTCAGGTGTTCGATCACGTCCCCGATGGGTTGAGCATGGAGAACATGCCCCAATCCATTGAGTTGCGCCCCGGTGCACGCAGTGAAATGGGCTATCGCCTGCGGCCCCTGCGGCGAGGGCATTTTACGTTCAGCCGCTGCGAAATCCATCTGCCCAGCCCATTGGGGCTCTGGTCCGCCAGGCGCTTCATCGAAGTCGAGGATGCCACCCGCGTCTACCCAGACTTCGCTCGCCTGTACGGGGCACAACTGCTGGGGGTGGATAACTGGTTGAGTCAACTGGGAGTGCGTCAACGTCAGCGTCGCGGTTTGGGGCTGGAGTTTCATCAGCTGCGCGAGTTTCGTGAGGGCGACAGCCTGCGGCAGATCGACTGGAAAGCCACGGCGCGGCAACGTACCCCCATCGCAAGGGAGTATCAGGACGAGCGCGACCAGCAGATCGTGTTCATGCTCGATTGCGGCCGACGCATGCGGAGCCAGGATGATGAGCTGTCCCATTTCGACCACGCACTCAATGCCTGCCTGCTGCTCAGTTACGTGGCCTTGCGCCAGGGCGATGCCGTGGGGTTGTGCACCTTTGCTTCTGAACAGCCACGCTACTTGGCGCCGGTCAAAGGGAGCAGTCAGTTGAACCTGCTGCTCAATGCGGTATATGACCTGGACACCACCCGTCGAACTGCCGACTACGAGGCGGCGGCCAGTCAACTGCTCTCTAGGCAAAAGCGTCGGGCATTGGTGATTGTGGTCAGTAATCTGCGAGACGATGACGATGAAGCGCTACTCTGCGCCGTCAAGCGCATCAGTCGCCAACATCGGGTAATGGTGGCCAGCATGCGAGAGGAAGTGCTCGATCTACTGCGCCAGTCCCCTGTGCAAACCTTGCCCGAAGCCCTGGCCTACAGCGGCACTGTCGACTACCTCAATACCCGGAATGAACTGCACGACCGCTTGAACGCCCACGGCCTGTCGGTGTTGGATACGTTGCCATCAGACATGGGAGCAGCCTTGGTGACACGCTATCTGGATTGGAAGAAAGCGGGAGTGTTCTGAAAAAAGCGTACAACTACGGCTGGACAGCAACACCCCAGCCGCGTCGACCGCTCGCTGCTTCTTAGGCTGAAGCCTGCAATGAGTCAAAGCTGAAATACCGCAACAACAACTTGATCAGTTGCCCATATTCCGCTGGAGCCTGAAGCACGCTGAACCCGGAGTCGTAACGCTGCGGGTTGATATCTTCACGGCTCCACAGGCAGGTTGCCGTGAGGTCAACGGCATGGAAGGTGTCGTCAGCCCCGGGAATTTTCAGGCGCAGCTCGAAATCAGCATCGACCATCATGGGCAACTCGCTGATCAACATCAGCCCGTCGCAAGAGACGTTGCCCAAATAGCCGATGGGCTTGTCGGTAACACGGTTAAACACCTGGAGGAAATAACGTAGTTGATGCCGCTCAATCCGTCGGTCGGTAAACATGGTGAGATTGCCATGCAGTGGCCATGGTTGTGGCCGGTCCAGTGATTCGGAACGAGCGTAATTGCTCGCTCTCCCTGGATCTCGGTATGACAAAAGACAACGCTCTGTCACTAGACAGCTGCCGAATCCGGGCCCTGCCTCCATTTGAATAGAAACCTATACAAACGGACATCCAAAGAATAGCCCAAGACTGGCAAGAGGCCAGTTATAAAGTGGCGAATCTCATCACAGTGAGGCTGGACGCGGCTGTGCAACACTCACGCCGCGGTAGTGACCCAGTTGTTGCAGGGTGTCCAACCTTGCGCGTGCTCGGTAGGCGTATTCGCTCGACGGGTACTGATTAATGATGAATTGGTAGGTTTGCACCGCGTCGACAAACAGTTTCTGTCGTTCCAGACATTGCCCGCGCAACATCGAGACCTCTGGCTGTACATAACGCCGGGTGCGGCTCTCGCGGTCGACCTGGGACAATTCCAAGGTGACACGCTCGCAGTCACCGACCTTGTAAGCGCGGTAGGCGTTGTTCAAATGGTGGTCCATCGACCAGCGGGTGCAGCCGACAACACTGACGGCCAGGGCAGCAATGAGCAAAATTCGCATGAAGGTTCTCCTGTCTTGTGCAGTGTATCGACCCCTCGTCCAAAATCTTCAAAGATGTTCATCTATTCAATCGGCGCGAAAACAAGTGAATCGGCGATAAGTAGTGCAAACGAACAATGACTACAACCAAAGAGCATAGTAGCCTTCCTCAGCGCTTGAACTCAGGAGTCTGTGCATGTCCGTCCGTCGTACCAAAATCGTCGCCACCCTTGGCCCGGCCAGTAACTCGCCGGAAGTCCTCGAACAGCTGATTCTGGCTGGTTTGGACGTTGCCCGTCTGAACTTCTCCCACGGCACCCCGGACGAGCACAAGGCTCGCGCCAAGCTGGTGCGTGACCTGGCCGCCAAGCACGGCCGCTTCGTCGCACTGCTGGGTGACCTGCAAGGCCCGAAAATCCGTATTGCCAAGTTCACCAACAAGCGTATCGAGCTGAAGATCGGTGACAAATTCACCTTCTCCACCAGCCACCCGCTGACCGAAGGTAACCAGGACGTCGTGGGTATCGACTACCCGGACCTCGTCAAGGATTGCGGCGTCGGTGACGAGTTGCTGCTGGATGACGGCCGCGTGGTAATGCGTGTCGACACCGCCACCCCGACCGAACTGAACTGCACCGTGATCATCGGCGGTCCGCTGTCCGATCACAAAGGCATCAATCGTCGCGGCGGTGGCCTGACTGCCCCGGCCCTGACTGAAAAAGACAAGGCCGATATCAAGCTCGCTGCTGAAATGGAAGTGGACTACCTGGCCGTGTCCTTTCCGCGCGACGCCGCTGATATGGAATACGCCCGCAAACTGCGCGACGAAGCCGGCGGTACTGCCTGGTTGGTGGCAAAGATCGAACGCGCCGAAGCCGTGGCCGACGACGAAACTCTTGACGGTCTGATCAAAGCGTCCGACGCCGTGATGGTTGCCCGTGGTGACCTGGGTGTGGAAATCGGTGACGCCGAGCTGATCGGTATCCAGAAGAAGATCATCCTGCACGCACGCCGCCACAACAAAGCGGTGATCGTCGCGACCCAGATGATGGAGTCGATGATCCAAAACCCGATGCCGACCCGCGCCGAAGTATCCGACGTGGCCAACGCCGTGCTCGACTACACCGACGCCGTGATGCTCTCGGCTGAAAGTGCCGCCGGCCCGTACCCGCTGGAAGCTGTGCAGGCCATGGCGCGCATCTGTGTCGGCGCGGAAAAGCACCCGACCAGCAAGACCTCCAGCCATCGTATCGGCAAGGTCTTCGAAAGCTGCGACCAGAGCATCGCCCTGGCAGCCATGTACACCGCCAACCACTTCCCGGGCGTCAAAGCGATCATCGCTTTGACCGAAAGTGGCTACACGCCGTTGATCATGTCGCGCATTCGTTCCTCGGTTCCGATCTACGCGTTCTCCCCTCACCGCGAAACCCAGGCCCGCGCGGCCATGTTCCGTGGTGTGTACACCGTTCCGTTCGACCCGGCTTCGTTGCCGCCCCATGAAGTCAGCCAAGCGGCCATCGACGAACTGATCAAGCGTGGCGTCGTGGAGAAAGGCGACTGGGTCATCCTGACCAAGGGCGACAGCTACCACACCATCGGCGGCACCAATGGCATGAAGATCCTGCACGTTGGCGACCCAATGGTCTAAGTGACACGCTGAAAACAAAAGCCCTGCCATGCGAATGGCGGGGCTTTTTGCTTTTAATGTGGGTTAGCGTTTGGCGATAAACCCCGATAACGCCGCAATCGCCTCCGGTGACTTCAAGCGCTGGACGAACAACGCGCCCTCCTCCTCGATGACCTGGCGTAACTGATCACGGTCCACACTTTTCATTAATTGCTTGGTCACCTGCACCGCCCCCGGCGCCAGGATTTCAAAACGCTCGGCCATTTCCCGCGCCCTGGCCAACGCCGCTTCACCACTGCCCAACGCCTCAGTGGCGATGCCCCAGGCGGCAGCCTGCTCCCCGGTAAACCCCTCGCCCAATAGCAAAAGTTCAGCTGCCTTCGCATGCCCAAGCAAACGCGGCAGGATCAGGCTCGAACCAAACTCCGGGCACAGCCCCAGGTTGACGAACGGCATACGCAAGCGCGCATCACGACTGATGTAAACAAGGTCACAGTGCAGCAGGAGGGTTGTGCCAATCCCCACCGCGACTCCCGCCACTGCCGCGATCACCGGCTTACGGCAGTTGAGTAGGCTTTTCATAAAATGAAACGCTGGGCTGTCGAGATCACTGGGCGGCTGTTCAAGAAAATCGCCGATGTCATTACCGGCGGTAAAACACTCGCTGCTGCCCTGGATCAGCACGGCGTTGATCGCTGAGTCGGCATCCGCCTGCTCCAGCGCCTCGGCCAGTTGCGTGTACATGGCGCGGGTCAGGGCGTTTCTCTTATCCGGGCGGTTGAGCTGCAGGGTCAGCAACCCGCGCTCGCGGTGCAGCAGGATGGCGTCGGTCATGGTGAGTCTCGCGGCTGTAGAGTTCAGCGCTCAACCACGGGGCAGGAACACATCGGCCAGCAGTTGATTACGCGGCAGTCCCGCCAGAAACAGGCGCTTGGAAAACGCCTCGACACTGGCGGGGTGTCCGCAGAGTAAGGCGAGCGTTTGCCGGGAAACAAGCCGCAGTTGCGCCAATGCCTGGGCCGACTCGGCCGCGGTCCACAGTTCCACCGTAAGGTTCGGATGACGTGCACCCAGCGCTATCAGGGGTTCAGCCAGATAATGGCCGTCGGCATCATGGGCCAGGTGAATCACACGAATGGCGCCTTGGTGATCCTGGCGCAAAGCCTCGCGCAATACGCCCCACAACGGGCCGAGGCCAGTGCCGGAGGCAAGCAGCCAAAGCGGCCGGGATTGCCAGTCGGGATCGTATTGCAAAGCGCCGCCGCGTAGCTCGCCCAGGCGCAGGTGATCGCCGACCTGCAACTGCCGGGCAAGATCACTGAATTCACCGGGCTGCCGGCAATCGATATGAAACTCCAGAAATGCATCTTCCTGGGGCAGGCTTGCCAGGGAGTAAGGCCGCGCGACGTGCCCTGCCCACAGCACCAGGTGCTGTCCAGCCCGATAACGGAGACCGCGCTCAGGTTGCAGGCGCAGGCGCACTACATTCGAGTTCAGCCAATCAGCACCCACCACCAGGGCGGCCAAACCGTCACGCAGCGGGTCAAACGCCTCGACCTGCAGATCGCCCGTCACTTGGCACTGGCAGGCCAACCGCCAACCGTCCTGGCGTTGCGCGGGGCTCAGGGCATCGGGCTGCTTGTCCTCGACCTCGCCCCGGCAGCGCACCAAACACGCATGGCAACTGCCCGCCCGGCAACTGTAGGGCACGGCCACACCCGCCTGGTTCAAGGCATCCAGCAGATTGCTGCCGGCAGTTACCGACCAATGGCGTTCGCCGACGTACAGTTCAGGCATATAAGGACTCAATTACAGGGGACGCGCACAGGGAATCATGCCTGCGACAGTTTGACCATAGTCGGGTGTATCGGCCACCGCGTCGGGTTATACTGCCGCGCCTTTTTAGCGTCGCGCCTGCACCACTTTGGCGTGCCTTGGAAAGGTGGGCTCAGCCGACCGATGTACCCCACTGAGCCCACCTTTATTGAATGTTCCCTTATAGAGGAGCGCGACTCATGACCGTGATCAAGCAAGACGACCTGATTCAGAGCGTTGCCGACGCCCTGCAATTCATTTCCTACTACCACCCCGTTGACTTCATCCAGGCGATGCACGAGGCCTACCTGCGCGAAGAATCGCCGGCAGCCCGTGACTCCATGGCGCAGATCCTGATCAACTCGCGCATGTGCGCCACCGGCCATCGCCCGATCTGCCAGGACACCGGTATCGTCACCGTGTTCGTGCGCGTGGGCATGGACGTACGTTGGGACGGCGCCACCATGGGCCTGGACGACATGATCAACGAAGGCGTGCGTCGCGCCTACAACCTGCCGGAAAACGTCCTGCGTGCATCGATCCTCGCCGACCCGGCTGGCGCGCGTAAAAACACCAAGGACAACACCCCGGCCGTGATCCACTACTCCATCGTCCCGGGTAACACCGTGGAAGTGGACGTGGCCGCCAAAGGCGGTGGTTCCGAGAACAAGTCGAAAATGGCCATGCTCAACCCGTCCGACTCGATCGTCGACTGGGTGCTCAAGACCGTTCCGACCATGGGCGCCGGCTGGTGCCCACCGGGCATGCTGGGCATTGGCATCGGCGGCACCGCCGAGAAAGCTGCGGTGATGGCCAAGGAAGTGTTGATGGAATCCATCGACATCCACGAGCTGAAAAAGCGCGGCCCGTCCAACCGTATCGAAGAGATGCGCCTGGAGCTGTTCGAGAAGGTCAACCAACTGGGCATTGGCGCTCAGGGCCTGGGTGGCCTGACCACCGTGCTCGACGTGAAGATCATGGACTACCCGACCCACGCCGCCTCCCTGCCGGTGTGCATGATCCCCAACTGCGCCGCCACCCGTCACGCGCACTTTGTGCTCGACGGCTCGGGCCCTGCGTCGCTGGAAGCGCCACCGCTGGACGCCTACCCGGAAATCGTCTGGGAAGCCGGCCCGTCGGCTCGTCGCGTCAACCTCGACACGCTGACCCCGGAAGAAGTCCAGAGCTGGAAACCGGGCGAAACCGTGTTGCTCAACGGCAAGATGCTCACTGGCCGCGACGCTGCGCACAAGCGCATGGTCGAGATGCTCAACAAGGGTGAAACCTTGCCGGTGGACCTCAAAGGGCGCTTCATCTACTACGTCGGCCCGGTTGATCCGGTGCGCGAAGAAGTGGTTGGCCCGGCTGGCCCGACCACCGCGACGCGGATGGACAAGTTCACCCGTCAGATCCTTGAGCAAACCGGCCTTTTGGGCATGATCGGCAAATCCGAGCGCGGCCCGACCGCCATCGACGCGATCAAGGACCACAAGGCCGTGTACCTGATGGCCGTGGGCGGCGCCGCTTACCTGGTGGCGCAAGCTATCAAGAAGTCGCGGGTTGTCGCGTTCGCCGAACTGGGTATGGAAGCGATCTACGAGTTCGACGTCAAAGACATGCCGGTCACCGTTGCAGTCGATAGCAAAGGCGAATCCGTGCACATCACCGGTCCTGCCATCTGGCAGCAAAAGATCAGTGAAAGCCTGGCGGTAGAAGTGCAGTAAGCACTTTCCCTCAAGGATAAAGGCGACTGCGGCCCCATGGCCCAGTCGCCTTTTTTATGGCGCGTGGTATGGTGCTTGCCCCTTACCGTGCCTGCTCATCACCGTATGATCGCGATCCCTCGCCCCCTGCGCCTGACCTTCTACGCCCTGTTGATCATCGCTGGTGCGGTGCTGGCCGCTGCATTGGCCACGCGCCAGGCCGAACGCCAGGCCCTCGTGGATGAGGCCGCCCGCGCCAACCAACAGCTCGCGTTATATGCCAACTCGCTGCACACCCTGATCGAACGCTACCGCGCCCTGCCCGCCGTGCTCGCGCTGGACTCGGAAATGATCAGCGCGTTAAAAGGCCCGTTGGACACCGCTACCCAGGACGCGCTTAACCGCAAGCTCGAACGCATCAACGGCGCCGCGCAGTCGTCCACCCTGGAGTTGATGGACCGCACCGGCCTGGCCGTGGCTGCCAGCAACTGGGCGCTGCCAAGCAGTTACGTCGGGCACAACTATGCATTTCGGCCGTATTTCAGCCAGACCAAAAGCCAGGGCACCGGGCGCTTTTACGCGGTGGGTGTGACCACCGGGATTCCGGGTTACTTCCTATCCAGCGCGGTGCTCGATGAACACGAGCAGTTCCTTGGCGCCATGGTGGTGAAGCTGGAGTTCCCTGAGCTTGAGCAAGAATGGGCCCAGGGGAATGACTTGCTGCTAGTCAGCGATGCGCGCGGCATCGTGTTCATTGCCAACCAGCCTGGCTGGCGCTATCGGAACCTGCGGCCGCTATCGGCCAATGACCTCGCTGAGCTCAAGGCCACCCGCCAGTAAGACAAGAAACAACTGCTGGCGCTGGAAACCGACACCCTGCAGCGCTTCGACGAAAACAGTCACCTGATGCGCGTCAACGGCCCCGACGGCAGCGCCCAATACATCTGGGAATCCCTGCCATTGAAGGCAGAAGGCTGGACCCTGCACCTGCTGCGCAAACCGCAATTTCCTTTTGAAGACCAACGCAACGCGGGACTGGCCGCCGCCGGTTCCTGGCTGGCGCTGGTGTTCCTCGCGCTGTTCCTGAGCCAACGCTGGCGCCTGGCCCGCTTGCGCCAGCGCAGCCGTGAAGAGCTGGAGCAACTGGTGGAAGAACGCACCCAGGCCCTGCGCACCGCCCAGGATGGTTTGGTGCAATCGGCCAAGCTGGCGGCGCTGGGGCAGATGTCCGCCGCCCTCGCCCACGAAATCAACCAGCCACTCACGGCCCAGCGCATGCAGCTTGCTACCCTGCGCCTGTTGCTGGATCACGGCCGTGTGGACGACGCCTACAAGGCGCTCACGCCGCTGGACGACATGCTCACGCGCATGGCCGCACTCACCGGCCATCTCAAGACCTTCGCTCGCAAAAGTCCTAGTGGCCTGCGCGAACGCCTGGACCTGGCCACGGTGGTCGACCAGTCCCTGCATCTGCTCGACGCGCGCCTGCGCGATGAAGCCATTGGCGTCGTGCTGGACCTGACACGCCCGGCTTGGGTGCGCGGCGATGCCATCCGCCTGGAACAAGTACTGATCAACCTGCTGCGCAACGCCCTCGACGCCATGGCCGACAAACCGCGCAAGCGCCTTGAGATCCGCCTGCACGCCGACCAACAGCTTTGGCTTTTGACCGTCAGCGACAGCGGCGGCGGGATCCCCGAAGAACACCTGAACAACGTGTTCGATCCGTTCTTCACCACCAAGCCGGTGGGTGACGGCCTCGGTTTAGGGCTGGCGGTGTCCTTCGCTATCGTGCACGAACTGGGTGGACGCCTGATCGCCGATAACCAGGGCGACGGCGCGACTTTCACCCTGACCTTGCCCATCGCGCTGGAGACGCCGGACCTATGCTGAATGCGGTGATTGTGGTCGATGACGAAGCCAGCATTCGCACGGCCGTGGAGCAGTGGTTGAGCCTCTCAGGGTTTGAGGTGCAGTTGTTCAGCCGCGCCGAGGAATGCCTGGCGCACCTGCCCAAAGACTTTCCCGGTGTGATCCTGAGCGACGTACGCATGCCTGGTCTCAGCGGCCTGGAATTGCTCGCCGAAGTACAGCGCCGCGACGCCGACTTGCCGGTGATATTGCTCACTGGTCACGGCGACGTGCCGATGGCCGTCGAAGCCATGCGCGACGGCGCCTACGACTTCCTGGAAAAACCCTTCAGCCCCGAGGCCCTGCTCAACAGCCTGCGACGTGCATTGGACAAACGCGGGCTGATCCTGGAAAACCGTCGACTGCATCAACAGGCCGATCACCGCTCGCAGCTTGAATCCAGCCTGCTCGGCGTGTCCCGCGGGTTGCAGAATCTGCGCCGCCAGGTGCTCGACTTGGCCAGCTTGCCGGTCAACGTGTTGATCCGTGGCGAGACCGGCAGCGGTAAAGAACTGGTCGCGCGCTGCCTGCATGATTTCGGCCCTCGGGCCAAGAAGCCGTTTGTGGCGCTCAATTGCGCGGCAATTCCCGAGCAGTTGTTTGAAGCCGAGTTGTTTGGCCACGAAAGCGGCGCGTTCACCGGCGCCCAGGGCAAGCGCATCGGCAAGCTGGAGTACGCTCACGGCGGCACGCTGTTCCTGGATGAAATCGAAAGCATGCCCTTGGCCCAACAAGTGAAACTGTTGCGGGTATTGCAAGAGCAGAAACTGGAACGACTCGGCTCCAACCAGAGCATCCATGTGGACTTGCGCATCATTGCCGCGACCAAGCCTGACCTGCTCGAAGAGGCCCGCGCCGGACGCTTTCGCGAAGACTTGGCCTATCGCCTCACCGTTGCACAATTGCGCCTGCCGCCCTTGCGCGAGCGTCGTGAAGATATTCCGCTGCTGTACGAGCACTTTGCCCACAGCGCTGCCGAACGCTTAGGCCGCACGCCCGAGCCGTTGAGCGGCCCAGCCTTGGGGCGCCTGCTCAGCCATGACTGGCCCGGCAATGTGCGTGAACTGGCCAACGTCGCCGAGCGTCAGGTATTAGGCCTTGGCGAGCCGGAGCCGGAGGGCATCGAGGCTGGGCAATCACTGGCTGCGCAGCAGGAAGCCTTCGAAGCCCATTGCCTGAAGGCCGCTTTGACCCGGCACAAGGGCGATATCAAGGCGGTATTGACGGAGCTGCAACTGCCCCGCCGGACGTTCAATGAAAAGATGCAGCGCCATGGCCTTGCACGGGACATGTTCCTCAAGGACGAATGAGCGGATTTCCGCTCATTGGCCCCGAATCTTCAGCAAGTTTCCGCTCAAAAAAATCTGCAAACCCTTCTAGATCGGGCCTTCATCTACCTGGCACAGCTCCTGCTATAGCCCAGCCAGGCAGCGCTCGCGCCGCTCCATAAAAACAACTAGATGAAGGATCCTTCAATGGATAACTCCAACTCCCTGCCTCTGGGGTCGGCGGCAGCGCCGGCAAAAGAACGCACCACCTCCAGCCGCATCAAATCGATCTTCAGCGGATCGGTCGGCAACATGGTCGAGTGGTACGACTGGTACGTCTACGCCGCTTTCTCGCTGTACTTCGCCAAAGCCTTCTTCCCGAAAGGCGACACCACCGCCCAACTGCTCAACACCGCCGCGATCTTCGCCGTGGGCTTCCTGATGCGCCCGATCGGTGGCTGGCTGATGGGCCTGTACGCCGACAAGGTCGGGCGTAAAAAAGCCCTGATGGCCTCGGTCTACCTGATGTGCTTCGGCTCGCTGCTGATTGCCCTGAGCCCGGGCTATGAATCCATTGGTATCGGTGCGCCCATCCTGCTGGTGTTTGCCCGTTTGCTGCAGGGGCTATCAGTCGGCGGCGAATACGGCACCTCCGCCACCTACCTCAGCGAGATGGCGACCAAGGAACGTCGCGGCTTCTACTCCAGTTTCCAGTACGTAACCCTGATCTCCGGCCAGCTCATCGCCCTGGCGGTGCTGATCGTGCTGCAACAGGTCCTCACCACCGAGCAACTGTACGCGTGGGGCTGGCGTATCCCGTTCGCCATCGGCGCCCTGTGCGCAGTCGTCGCGCTGTACCTGCGTCGTGGCATGGAAGAAACCGAGTCCTTCACCAAGAAAGAAAAAGCCAAGGAAAGCGCAATGCGCACCTTGATGCGTCACCCCAAGGAACTGATGACCGTGGTCGGCCTGACTATGGGCGGCACCCTGGCGTTCTACACCTACACCACCTACATGCAGAAATACCTGGTGAACACCGTCGGGATGAGCATCTCCGACTCCACCACCATCTCGGCGGCCACGCTGTTTCTGTTCATGTGCCTGCAGCCCATCATCGGCGGGCTGTCCGACAAAGTCGGCCGTCGTCCGATCCTGATCGCCTTCGGCATCCTCGGCACCCTGTTCACCGTGCCTATCCTCACCACCCTGCACACCATCCAGTCCTGGTGGGGTGCGTTCTTCCTGATCATGGCCGCGCTGATCATCGTCAGTGGCTACACCTCGATCAACGCGGTGGTGAAGGCCGAACTGTTCCCGACCGAAATCCGTGCCCTGGGCGTGGGCCTGCCGTATGCACTGACCGTGTCGATCTTCGGCGGTACAGCTGAATACATCGCGCTGTGGTTCAAGAGCATCGGGATGGAAACCGGCTACTACTGGTACGTGACTGCGTGTATCGCGGTGTCGCTGATGGTCTACGTGACCATGAAAGACACCCGCAAACATTCGCGGATTACCACGGACTAAACATGTGGGAGGGGGGCAAGCCCCCTCCCCCATTGGTTTTACATCGCTGGGTTAATCAGGACAGTTCTGCCACCTCGTTGCGCCCATACCGCCGCTGCGCATACGAAGCCCCGGCAATCATCACCACCAGCACCGCCGCCAATACCGCCGATGATCCAATGGTGCCGAAATCCAATCCGCCCTTTTCATGGGGCTTGGTCAGGAAGTCGCCCAGGGTTGCACCAAACGGCCGGGTCAATACAAACGCCACCCAGAACAACAACACCGACGAGATTTGGGTGAAGTACTTGAGCGCCACCACCGCAGCGATGGTCGAGCCAATCAACAAGGCACCACCGGCGAAGCCGAGACCCGAATCATCCGCCAGGAAGTCGCCCAATGCGGTGCCCAGTGTGTTGGAGAACAGGATCGCCATCCAATAGAACAACTCACCCCGGAAGGTCTGCACCTTGTTCACGTTCAGCGAGTCACCGCTGAGGTGCCACAGCGCAAAAATGATCATGAGGATCACAATCAGGATCATCGACCCCGTGGCGTAACCCAGCCCCAGGGTACGGTCCATGAAGTCGGACATCGTGGTACCCGCAGTGCTGGTGGACAAAATCACGATCCAGTACAGCACCGGGTTGTAGGTTTTGGACCAGAGTTGCGTCACCAGGGTGACCAGGAACACGCTGATCAAAATCATCGAACTGATCGCATAACCGACATTCAGGGTCATCGACAACAAGTCCCCGGCGGTTTCGCCCAAGGTGGTTGCGCAGATTTTCATGACCCAGAACGCCAGGGTGATCTGAGGAAGTTTATTCATAAGGTAGAAGGCTCCGAAGCTCAGTCTTTCGATGGCCGACTTATAGGGGTGTCGACCTTGTGCGCAGACTGAACGGGCCGCTGTGAAAAATAGGTGGGCGATGAATGAAAATTCCATGGCTTGATGGAAATTCGCTGCCACGGGTTGCACTATGACCGCCTCCCAGAATTGCGTAGCAGGAACCCCGGCTCATGTCTGACGATATCCATTTCTACGAACCCGCCAACGGCCACGGCCTGCCACATGACCCGTTCAACGCCATCGTTGGTCCACGGCCAATCGGCTGGATCTCGTCGCACGACAGCGAAGGCCGCCTGAACCTGGCGCCCTACAGCTTCTTCAATGCGTTCAACTACATTCCGCCGATCATTGGGTTTTCCAGTGTCGGGCGCAAAGACAGCCTGAACAATATCGAACAGACCGGCGAGTTCGTGTGGAACCTGGCTACCCGCCCGCTGGCCGAGCAGATGAACCAGAGTTGCGCGGCGGTCTCGCCGGAGGTGAATGAGTTCGAGTTGTCCGGCCTGACGCCGGTGGCCTCGAAAATCATCGCCGTGCCACGGGTGGGCGAAAGCCCGGTGTCATTCGAATGCAAGGTGACGCAGATTATCCAGCTACAACGCGCCGACAAAGGGTTGGTGCCGAGCTGGCTGGTGCTGGGCGAGGTGGTCGCGGTGCACATTGCCAAGTGGCTGCTCAAGGATGGCATCTACGACACCGCCGCCGCCGAGCCGATCCTGCGTGGTGGTGGCCCGGCGGATTACTTCCAGCTGGGGCCGGAGGCGCTGTTCAAGATGTATCGCCCAGGCGCCAGCAAACCCTGACTGAAATACAACAAAAATGTGGGAGGGGGCGTGCCCCCGATGGCAATGGCACATTCAACATCTTTGTTGACTGACACACTGCTATCGGGGGCAAGCCCCCTCCCACATTAGATTGTCGGCGTTGTTCAGATGGCGGCGCTCGCCCAGGTCAGCTGCCCCTCTTCATCCACACCGATCAACCGCTCAAGCTGCACGGTGGCTGCATCATCGGCGTCGGAGGCGGTCTTGAACGTCTGTCCATCCAGGATCTTGTGAAACTTCGGTGCCCCCATACCATCCAGTGCCTTGACGGCGACGGCGGCGCTGTAGCCCCCTTCACCCGGTACTACGGCGGATACGGCTTCGTGGTGGGCAAATTGTTTACGTGCCATGTTGCAGGTCCTGGCCAATGGAAAGGCGGCCATTCTAAACCTGTTCACCCAGCGAGTTGCAGGTACTCGCCATAGGCGTTGGTGGCGGATGCATCAGTGAAGGTTTGGAAGTCCATGCTGCGCACCACCATGTCGTTCAACAGCTCGGTAAAGATCATCAGGGCCGGCGAGCTGAAGTAGGCACTCATCGCCTGCTCGCTGCTCCAGAAACCCGAGACCAACCACACATCGGGATCGACCTGGGAATGCTGCAACGAGAATTGCAGACAACCCTGAGCCTGGCGACCCGGTTCGATCAAACTGCTCAAGCGTGCACCGAGTTCGGTGCTGCACCCGGTGCGGGCGCGGATAAAGGCCATATGGCTCGCGGGAATGGGGGTGGACATGTTCGACTCTCCCGTTGAGAAGTGATGCTCGGCAAACACGGTGAGGGTGTGCTGCCACAGGATCAAAGATAACGGCGCGCAGGTAGGCGCGGTTAGTCGATTCCTGCCGGCTTATTGCACAATCCTGCGAGAAGCGTAAACCGGGTACTCGGCTCACTGGTTTTGCGCCATGCACAAACGCAGTATTTCAGGGAGATGACAGGCCTCACGCTTGCCTGATTGGCGATACGCCGCAGGATCAGGCAAGGATTGTGCAGAATCGACCTAACACTATTTGAAAAGCCGCCGCTAAGCTGACCCCATCAAAGCCGCCTGCAGAGGACGCTTCATGTCGTCGCCCGAATATCAGTCCATTCCTCTCGATGCCGAGATGGAAAAGCAGCGTGCCGAACTGGCCAGTATCGTGCACAGGCATACTTGGGAAGATGGCTCCTACGGTACCGCGATCACGTCGCTCTACCTGAACCGCCACAACACGCCACGCGACTTTATGCCGGTGCTGGTGGAACCCGCGCTGTGCATCCTTGCCAACGGCAGCAAGGAAGTGCGCCTGGCGGATGAAATCTTTGCCTACGACCCGCTCAATTACCTGGTGTTCTCGGTGGCGATGCCAGTGGCCGGGCGGATCATCGACGCCACGCCCGACGATCCGAACCTGTCGGTGCGGATCAATATCGACCCGGCGCAGCTCACCGCCCTGATCGCTGAAGCCGGCCCCATGGGCGTACCCACACGCCCGACATCACGCGGCATGTACGTGGACCGGATTGACAACCAATTGCTCGACGCGGTGCTGCGCCTGGCGCGCTTGCTGGATACGCCCAAAGACATCGCCATGCTGGCCCCACTGATCAACCGGGAAATTCTTTACCGCTTGCTACGTGGGCCGCAGGGTTATCGCCTGTATGAAATTGCCGTGGCCAACAGCCAGAGCCATCGGGTGAGCCAAGCGATCAAGTGGCTCAATGGCAACTACGAACAACCGCTGCGCATTGATGATCTGGCCAAGGAAGTGAACCTGAGCGTTTCGACCTTGCACCACCGCTTCAAAGCAATCACCGCCATGAGCCCCTTGCAGTACCAGAAGCAGTTGCGCTTGCAGGAAGCACGCAGATTGATGATTGCCGAAGGGCTGGAAGCATCAGCGGCGGGGTATCGGGTGGGGTATGAAAGCCCGTCGCAGTTCAGTCGGGAATACAGCCGATTGTTTGGGGCGCCGCCGCTCCGGGATCTGGCCCGCCTGCGCCAAAGCATCTGACCGAATGAAGATCAAAATGTGGGAGGGGGCTTGCTCCCGATAGCGGTGGGTCTGCTTTAGATACCAGACTGAGACACTGCCATCGGGGGAAAGCCCCCTCTCACATGGGGCCGCGAGCATTCAATCCAGGGTGCGCGGTAGTTGCAGGGTCACCCGTAAGCCCCCCTCCCGCAAATTCTGCAAACTCACTTCACCGCCATGGCTGTGGGCAATATTGCGCGCAATCCCCAGGCCCAACCCATAGCCCTGCTGCTGCCCGGACAGGCGGAAGTGCGGCTCGAATACCTGTTCCAAACGCTGCTCCGGCACGCCGGGACCTTCATCGTCGACGTGCAGGACAAACTGCGCACCATCATCCTCGATATGCAAATGCGCGTTCTGCCCGTACTTCAACGCGTTATCGATCAGGTTGCCGATACACCGCTTGAGCGCCAGCGGCTTGCCCGGATAGGTCGCCAATGCAGCGCCATCCAGGGTCACACGGCCGTTACCGTTTGGCGCCACATAAGGCTCTACCAGGCATTCGAGCACATGGTTGAGGTCGACCGGCTGGATGTTCTCGTGGATATCGGTGTCTTTCACACATTGCAGCGCGCCCTTCACCAGCAACTCCAATTCATCCAGGTCACGGCCGAATTTGGTTTGCAGGTTTTCGTCTTCGAGCAGTTCCACACGCAGACGCAGGCGGGTGATCGGTGTGCGCAGGTCGTGGGAAATCGCGCTGAACAGTTGGCTGCGCTCGGTCAAATAGCGGCTGATGCGCTCGCGCATGGCATTAAACGCGCGGCCCACTTCCACCACTTCACTGCCGCCGCCTTCGGCCACCGGCTCCACATCGGCGCCGAGAGACATGTCTCGCGCCGCCCGCGCCAAGCGCTTGAGGGGGCGGCTTTGCCAGTGCACCAGCAGGCCAATGAACAACAGCAGAAAACCGCTGGTCAACACGATAAACCACACCTGCTGGGACGGTAGGCCCTGTTCTTCAAGGCTGGTGTAGGGCTCAGGCAGCAACGAGGCGATGTACAGCCATTCGCCGGGGGCGAGTTGGATCTGGGTCACCAGCACCGGCGGGTTTACCGGTTCCAGGGTCAGCGCGTAATGGGCCCAAGAGCGCGGCAACTCATCGAGCTTGAGGCCGGCGTTGAAGATGCGCAGGTCTTCGGCGCTGACGAATTCCACCGAGATGTGCACGTCGGCGCCCAGGGTCTGGCGCAGCACTTCGTCCACGGCCACCAGCACCGCCTGCTTGCGTGGGGTTTCGGGCAATACCTGCATGTCCAGCGGACGGTCATTAAGGGTGACTACAAACCGGGTGCCGCCCATGCTACGCAATTGGTCGAGAACCAGCGGACGATAGGCCACCGGCAACGAACGGAAGTAACTCACACTGGCGGTCATCGAATGGGCCAGGCTGCGAGCGCTGGTGACCAGGCCCTCAAGCTGGGTAGCACGCAACTGCGAAACCCAAATCACGCTGGACAACGCCTGGGCGAACAACACCGCAAGCAAGGTCAGCAGCAGCATGCGCCCCAGCAGCGAGCGCGGTACCGGGAAGCGGCGCCGGCGTTCGGTCACCGGCTCAGTGGACATTGCCGGCAACCACGCTGGCTGCCAGTTGATAACCGCTGCCACGTACGGTGCGGATCAGCCTCGGGGGCTTTTCGGTGTCGCGCAGGCGTTGGCGCAGGCGGCTGACCGCCATGTCGACGATGCGGTCCAGCGGCATCAGGTCGCGGCCACGGGTGGCGTTGCCGATAGTGTCGCGATCGAGAATTTGTTGCGGATGGTCGAGAAACAACTTGAGCAGTGCGAAGTCGGCACCGGAGAGAATCACCTCCTCGCCGTCCACGTGGAACAGCCGATGGCTGATCATGTCCAGGCGCCATTCATCGAACACCAGCACATCGCCACTCCCACTGCGCTCCTGGCCAAACTGGCAGCGCCGCAACAGAGCCTTGATCCGCGCCTGCAACTCGCGAGGGCTGAACGGCTTGCCGATATAGTCATCGGCGCCCAGTTCCAGGCCGATCACGCGGTCGGCTTCGTCAGAACTGGCGGTAAGCATAATGATCGGCACCTGCGCCTGGCGCGGGTGCTGGCGGATCCAACGGCAGAGGCTGAAGCCATCTTCGTCCGGCAGCATCACATCGAGGATGACCAGGTCGCACGGCGCCTCGTTCATCGCCTGGCGGAACCCCGCACCATCCGGCACGCCACGCACCTGGAAGCCGGCGCGACTGAGGTAGGTTTGCAGCAATTCGCGGATTTCCTGGTCGTCGTCGACGAGGAGAATCGATTTACTGATTACGCTCACGGGGTCCTCCTTGTTGTTATGGGGTGTTCTTGATGGCCTCATCGGGGGCAGGTCACTGCCTAAGCAAATGCCTGCTCTAACGCCACACCCGCCCCGGTCAACCCGGAATACGGCGCGGTCACCAACCACACCGGAATACCTTTGAAGTAGTCGCTCATGCAGCCTTTGTCGCTGAAACTCTTGGCAAAGCCGCTGTTGATGAAAAAGTCGGCAAACCGCGGAATCACCCCACCCACGATATACACACCACCGCGTCCACCGGTGGTCAGCACGTTATTGCCCGCCACTCGGCCCAGCCAGACGCTGAACTGCTCCAACACTTCCATCGCCACCGGGTCGCCGGCCAAGCCTGCAGCCGTGATGGCCTCGGGCGTGTCGAGCACAGGTGCGTGACCGTCCACCGCACAAATCGCGCGGTACAGACGCGGCAAGCCGCCACCGCTCAACGCCGTTTCAGCGCTGACGTGGCCAATCTCGTTGTAAATGTGTTGCCACAACTGGGTTTCCCGAGGGCTGCTCAGGGGCAGGTCGACGTGGCCGCCCTCCCCCGGCAACGCCGCGTAACGACCTGCGCCGAGGTCCAACAGTGTGCCGACGCCCAGGCCAGTGCCAGGCCCGATCACCACCGCCGGGCGCAACGGCTCCGGCGTGCCCTCACAAACCACGCGAAATTCGTCGGGTTGCAGGCGGGTCATCCCCAGGGCCATGGCGGAGAAGTCATTGACCAGCAGCAGTTCATCCACCTGCAAGGTCTTGCAGAACGCCGTCTTGCTCAGGCGCCAGTGATTGTTGGTGAATTTGAATTCATCGCCACTCACCGGCCCGGCCACCGACAGGCACACCGCGCCGATGTCCCCGATTTCCAGGCCCTCTTCCTTCAGATAGACCTTGATCGCCTCTTCAGGGGTTGGGTAATCCGCCGTGGCATGCACCCGAATCGAATGCAGTGCCGAATCCCGCCACACTGCAAAACGGGCGTTGGTACCCCCGATATCACCGACCAGCGCTAACTTCACTTAAGCGTCTCCAAGGCAGAGGTAAAGGCGCTGGCGCCCTGCTCTGCGGAGCTTGCGGCCAAGCGCATAAATCCAAACAGCTCGCGGCCGGCCCCCACGTTATTGCCCAGAAGGCCCGTGGCAGGCGTGCGCGCTGCAAATTCTTCGGCGTCCACCTTAAGCTCCAAGGTGCCGGTAACGCCATCCACACGAATGATATCGCCATCGCGCACTCGCGCCAGTGGCCCGCCGCTCTGGGCTTCGGGGTTGACGTGAATCGCGGCGGGAATCTTACCCGACGCGCCGGACATACGCCCGTCTGTCACCAATGCCACCTTGAAACCACGGTCCTGCAGCACACCCAGGAACGGCGTCATCTTGTGCAGCTCGGGCATGCCGTTGGAGCGCGGGCCCTGGAAGCGCATCACCGCGACGAAATCTTTTTCCAACTGGCCAGCCTTGAACGCATCGGCCAGATCCTGCTGATCCTGGAACACCACCGCCGGCGCTTCGACGATCTGGTGCTCTGGGGCTACCGCAGAGACTTTCATCACACCGCGGCCGAGGTTGCCTTCCATCACGCGCAGACCACCTTCCGGCGAGAACGCACGGGCCACGGGGCGCAGAATGGTTTCGTCGAGGCTTTCGATAGGACCGTCACGCCAAACCAGCTCGCCGTCGACCAGGAACGGTTCCTGGATGTATCGGCTCAGGCCCTTGCCGGCCACGGTGTTGACGTCTTCGTGGAGCAGGCCCGCTTCCAGCAGCTCACGGATCAGGAACGACATGCCGCCCGCCGCCTGGAAGTGATTGATATCGGCCTTGCCGTTTGGATACACGTGGGACAGGGTCGGCACCACCTCGGAGAGGTCAGCCATATCGTCCCAGGTGAGGATGATGCCTGCCGACATGGCGATGGCCGGCATGTGCAGGGTGTGGTTGGTGGACCCGCCGGTCGCGTTGAGGGCGACGATGGAGTTGACGATGGATTTCTCGTCGACGATCTCGCCGATCGGCGTGAAGTTGCCGTTGGCCTTGGTCAGGCGCGTAACCTGATGCGCGGCTTCACGGGTCAGCGCGTCACGCAGCGGCGTGTACGGGTTGACGAATGAGGCGCCCGGCAAGTGCAGACCCATCACTTCCATCAGCAATTGATTGGTGTTGGCAGTGCCGTAGAAGGTGCAGGTGCCGGGGCTGTGGTAGGACTTCATCTCCGATTCCAGCAGCTCTTCGCGAGTGGCCTTGCCTTCGGCGTAGCGCTGGCGCACGTCGGCTTTCTGCTTGTTGGAGATACCCGACGGCATCGGGCCGCCCGGTACGAAGATCATCGGCAGGTGACCGTAGCGCAGCGCGCCCATCATCAGGCCGGGGACGATCTTGTCGCAGATGCCCAGCATCAGTGCGGCGTCGAACATGTTGTGTGACAGCGCCACCGCCGTGGACATGGCAATGACTTCACGGCTGAGCAGGCTCAGCTCCATCCCCGGCTCGCCCTGGGTCACACCGTCGCACATTGCAGGCGTACCACCAGCGAACTGGCCGACCGAGCCGACTTCACGCAGAGCTTTCTTTATTTGTTCAGGGAAATGTTCGTACGGCTGGTGCGCCGACAGCATGTCGTTATATGAGGAAACAATTGCCACGTTGGCGGCATTCATCATGCGCAGGCTGTTTTTGTCTTCGGTGCCGCAACCGGCCACGCCGTGGGCAAAGTTGGCGCATTGCAGCTTGCCGCGCATCGGACCGTCGCTGGCGGCGCCGCGAATGAGCGCAAGGTAAGCCTCGCGGGTGGCGCGGCTGCGGGCGATAAGCCGTTCGGTGACCTCAAGAACGCGGGGATGCATGTGTAGAACTCCAGGCTAACGGATGTGGCGACCTGAGTGTCTATGCTGATCAAACGCCCGCAGTGCATGGGATGGCAGGGTGTCGTTTGAATCATCGGACCAGTTGATTCAGGTCACTCGTTGTAGATTGAACAAAATATTGCCACTAAAAAGGCTTGTTTTCTATTTTTATGCGAATAATCTTGTAATTCTTACAACAAATCGACGACAGGCACTCTCCAATGACTCTTCGTATCGCAATCAATGGTTTTGGCCGTATTGGCCGTAATGTCCTGCGCGCACTGTATACCCAAGGCTACCGCCAGGATTTGCAGATCGTCGCCATCAACGATCTGGGCGACAGCTCGATCAATGCCCACCTGCTCAAATACGACACCGTACATGGCACATTCGACGCAGAGGTCGCCCACGATCAGGAAAGCCTGACCGTCAACGGTGACCGGATTGCCGTGAGTGCCATTCGCAACCCGGCTGACCTGCCATGGGCTGCACACAAGATTGACGTGGTATTCGAATGCACCGGTCTGTTCACCGACCGTGACAAGGCCGCCGCCCATATTACCGCCGGCGCGCGCAAGGTGATCATCTCGGCACCGGCCAAAGGCGCGGACGCCACTGTGGTGTATGGCGTGAACCACGACATTCTGCGTCAGTCCCACCAGATCATCTCCAACGCCTCGTGCACCACCAACTGCCTGGCGCCGGTCGCCCAGGTGCTGCACCGCGAGCTGGGCATCGAGAGTGGCCTGATGACCACCATCCACGCCTACACCAACGACCAGAACCTGACTGACGTCTACCACACCGACCCGTACCGCGCGCGCTCCGCCACCCAGAACATGATCCCAAGCAAGACCGGCGCTGCCGAAGCGGTGGGCCTGGTGCTACCGGAACTGGCGGGCAAGCTGACCGGCATGGCCGTGCGCGTGCCGGTGATCAACGTGTCCTTGGTAGACCTCACCGTAACGCTGAAGAAAGAAGCCACTGCCGAAGAGGTCAACGCGCTGCTGAAGGAAGCCAGCCAGCACTCGAAGATCCTCGGTTACAACACCCTCCCGCTGGTTTCCAGTGACTTTAACCACAACCCGCTGTCGTCGATCTTCGACGCCAATCACACCAAGGTCAGCGGCAAGTTGCTCAAAGTATTGGCCTGGTACGACAACGAGTGGGGCTTCTCCAACCGTATGCTGGATAACTGCCTGGCGCTGTGTAACGCCGAATAAAGCGATCCTTTGGGAGGGGCGATTCGACTTGCTCCCGATGGCGGTGTATCAGTCAGGAATGTGTTGACTGACACACCGCTATCGGGGGCAAGCCCCCTCCCACATTGTTCTAAGTAGGCCCAGAGAAATAGCCCCTTGCCATTTGAGTTGATGATAAGCATTATCATTTGCTGCAAATCGGTCTGGTATCACTGTGAGCCAATCTCGCTTCAACCAAGTCTTTCTCACCCAACGGGTGATTCTGCTACGCACCTTGCAGCGGATGGTGAATAACCACAGCACCGCCGAGGACCTGCTGCAGGAAACCTACCTGCGCGTCACACGGGCCCTCAGCGAGCGGCCGATCGATCACCTTGAACCCTTCGTTTATCAAACCGCACGTAACCTCGCGCTGGATCACCTGCGCTCACGCAGAATCCAGGCCCGCACGCTGCAGGAAGATGTCCCGCTGGACATTCTGCAAAGCGTCGCCGCCCCTATCAGCACCCCCGAAGATGCGACTCAGGCCGAGCAACTGCTTGAGCACCTGAGCGTCAGCCTGGGCCAATTGAGCGCCCGCCAGCAGCAGATTTTCATCCTCAGCCGCCTGCATGGGTGCAGCTATCAGGAGATTGCCGATCAGTTGGACGTGTCCCTGAGCACGGTGCAAAAGGAACTGAAATTGATCATGGCCATCTGCGTAGGTGTGGCCGACCGGCTGGATCGGCCTTAAGCTGCACGCGACAGAAATGTCGACCCGAGCTGTAGGAATAATGAATAGAACGTGGCGAAGACCCGAGGAACACCGTGACGGACCCCAATAAACTGCGCCCTCATGAGCTGGCTCATGAGGTGCTGCAAGACACGGCTATGGACCAGGCCCTGGATTGGCTGATTGCCTTGCAGTGCCCGCAAGCTGGGCAGCAGGCCGAGTTTGAAGCCTGGCTGGCCCGCGACCCGGCCCACGTCAACGCCTTCGCCAAGGCCCAGGCCGCCTGGGGTGGCGCGCCGGTTCACAGCGCCGCGGTGGCCCTGGCCGCGCCGCGCAAGCCCAGCGCCTGGCGCCGAATGAAACCCCATTGGAAACCGCTCGCCACCGCCGCCGTGTTGCTGATCGGGCTGTTCAGCTTCAGCAACCTGCCGGTGCGCCTGCAGGCCGACCACCTCACCGTGGTGGGCGAACGACAACGTCTGCAATTGGACGACGGCTCGAAAGTATTGCTGAACACCAACTCGGCGTTCTCCAGCAGCATCAAGGACCACCAGCGCATCGCCCGCCTGTACCAGGGCGAGGCTTTTTTCGAGGTTGTGCCCAACCATGGCCAGCCCCTGGAAATCGACGCCGGCCCGGTACGCGCCAGCGTGCGCGACACCGCCTTCGCCGTGCGCTACCTCAATGGCGAGGCCCAGGTGCAAGTGCAGCGCGGTGATGTCGACCTCAGCAACACTTTCGACGATGCCCGCGTACGCCTGCGCGCCGGCGAAAGTATCCGCATCGGCCCCAAAGGCTTCGGCCAACCGGCCAAGCTGGACGCCAATAAGGACCTGGCCTGGGTGCAAGGCCGGTTGATTTTTGAAAACTGCCCGATGAGCGAAGTGCTCGCCGAGTTGCGCCGCTATTACCCCGGCTGGATCGTCAACACCAACGACCAACTCGCCAGCGTCGCGGTCACCGGCAATTACCGGCTCGATCAACCCCTGGACGTCGTGCGTTCACTGGCGCACATCACCTCTGCCAAGCTCTCGGAATACCCGGCGCTGGTCATCCTGAACTAAATGAGAATTATTTTTACTCGATAACCTTCGGCGGTACGTCTCGTCTTAGCCAATGCAACTGATTCCTATTTGATTCGGTTCGCAACTATAAGATTCGTCCCCCGGAGCGCTTTCGATGTCCTCTCGTTTCAACCGCCGGTCTTCTTCGCCCGTCCTGTCCTTGTTGACTGCCGCCATCCTGCTGGCCGGCGCGCCGGCCATGGCCGCCACCGCTGCCGAACCGGTTTCGCGCAGCCAGGGCAACTACACCTTCAGCATCGAACAGCAGCCGCTGGTCTCGGCGCTCAATGCCTTTACCGCCGTGACCGGCTGGCAAGTCGGCCTGCCCGCAGAGCTGGGCCAGGGCGTGTCTTCTCCTGGCGCACGCGGCCCGTTGTCGCCAGAAAAAGCGTTGGACCGGCTGTTGGTGGGGACCAACCTGAGCTACCGCAAACTGGGCAATAACAACATCGTGCTGGAAAAGCGCGCAGCGGGCAGCACCCTCAACCTGCAACAGGTGACCATCAGCGCAACCCGTAACGCGCAGGATGTGAACAGCGTGCCGAGTACCGTCAGCGTGCATGAGCGTGAGGAACTGGACCGCCAGAACGTCAACAACATCCGGGAACTGGTGCGCTACGAGCCCGGCGTCTCGGTGGGCGGCGCTGGTACACGAGCAGGTAATGCCGGCTTCAACATTCGCGGCATCGATGGCGACCGTATCCTTACTCAAGTGGACGGTGTGGAAGTGCCGGGCAACTTCTTCAACGGCCCCTACGCCAAGACCCGCCGCAACTACGTCGACCCGGAAATCGTAAAGCGCGTGGAAATCCTGCGCGGGCCGGCGTCGGCCCTCTACGGCAGCAGCGCCATCGGCGGCGCCGTCAGTTACTTCACCCTCGACCCGGTTGACATCATCAAGCCAGGCCAAGACTTCGGCGCCCGCCTGAAGACCGGCTACAGCTCCGCCGACGAAAGTTGGCTGACCTCTGGCACCTTCGCCGGCCGCGTTCAAGACTTCGACGGTTTGCTGCACCTGAGCCAGCGCAACGGTCACGAAACTGAGTCCTACGACGGCAACAACGCCACCGGCCTGGATCGCACAGGCGCCAACCCGGAAGAAGCGCGCACCACTAACATCCTGGCGAAGCTCGGCTGGAACTATGGCGATGACAACCGCCTGGGTCTGACGTACGAGAAGTACAAGGATGATCGCGACGTCAACCTGAAGAACGCGGTGGGCGGCCCGTTCATCGGCGGCCGAGGCTTCAACCTCTACCGTGATCGTCGTGGTAACGACACCATCACCCGTGAACGTTTCGGCCTGGAAAACAGCTTCGCCCTTGAGTCGCCGATTGCCGACCGCATCAAGACCAGCGTCAATTACCAGATCGCCAAGACCGACCAGACCACCGCCGAAATCTATCAATCCGGTCGTCGCGTCCTGCGCACACGCGACACGCTCTACCAGGAAAAACAGTGGGTTTTCGATGCACAGTTGGACAAAGCGTTCAGCCTCGGTGAAACCGATCACCAAGTGACCTACGGCACCACCCTTAAGCAGCAGAAAGTCACCGGCTCGCGCGAGGGCAGCGCGACCTGCGTGGCCGTCGGCAGCGGTTGCACCGCCATCGGCGCGCCCAGCCCGATGGCCTCCGATAGCGTGAAGAAGGCCAGCGACTTCCCCGACCCGACCATCAACACCTATTCGCTGTTCGCACAGGACCAGATCACTTGGGACAAATGGACCTTCCTCCCCGCCGTGCGCTATGACTACACCCAGCTCAAACCCAAGCTGACCCAGGAATTCCTCAACACCGTCAACCCGACAGGTGCGGAAACGGTGAGCGACAAGAAGAAAACCTGGCACCGCGTGACGCCCAAGTTTGGCCTGACCTACGCGCTGACGGACCAATACACCTGGTTCGGCCAATACGCCGAAGGTTTCCGCACACCGTCCGCCAAATCGCTGTACGGCCGCTTTGAAAACTTGAACCTGGGCTACACCGTCGAACCCAATCCGGATCTCAAGCCGGAGACCAGCAAAGGCATCGAAACCGGGATTCGCGGCAAGTTCGACGAGGGTTCCTTCGAGGTGGCGGTGTTCTATAACAAATATCGCGACTTTATCGACGAAGACAACGTCGTGGTCGGCGGCACTGCCGAGCAGTTCCAAGCCGTCAATATCAAGCGCGCCAGCGTCAAGGGCGCCGAAGCCAAGGGCCGCCTGAACCTGGATGCATTCGGTGCCCCACAAGGCCTATACACCCAGGGTGCGGTCTCCTATGCCTACGGTCGCAACGACCAAAACGGCGAACCGCTGAACAGCGTCAACCCGCTCAAGGGCGTGTTCGGCCTGGGCTACGACCAGGACAATTACGGCGGCCTGCTGAGCTGGACCCTGGTGAAGAAGCAGAATCGCGTAGACAGCTCCACCTTCCACGCGCCGGACGGCGACACCAGCGGCCCATTCAAAACCCCCGGCTTCGGCGTTGTCGACCTGACCGCCTACTACAAAGTCACCAGCGACGTGACCATCAATGGCGGCCTCTACAACCTCACCGACAAGAAGTACTGGAACTGGGATGACGTACGCAGCTACGACAGCGTCGGCGAAGCCGCGGTAACCGGCCCGGCCAACCTCGACCGCCTGACCCAGCCCGGCCGAAACTTTGCGATTAACGTGATCTGGGATATCTGACCAAGCCCCTCTCACCTCGTCGAAATTTCAACGACGAGGTGAGGATTTTTTACTGTGCCGCGTCTTCTTGTTCGTCTAGTTGATAACCGCTCTCTTTCGGGCACCAAGGCGCTCCCCTTCTCAAGGACTTTTTCATGACCGCTTCTCCTAACGCAGAACGTCCAAGCCTGCGCTCCCAGCGCCTGAACCAGATCACCAACGAACCGCACACCAAGCTGGATGCACTGGTGAAGGCCCATGCCCCGTTCGAAACCCAGGCCAACTTTGCCCGTTTCGTGGTGGCGCAGTACCTGTTCCAGTCGGAACTGGTGGCCCTGTACAACGACGCCGAACTGATCAAGATCGTGCCTGACCTCGCCGCACGCTGCCGCGCCGAAGCTGCCAAGCTGGACCTCGCCGACCTGGACACCGAAGTACCGGCCGCGGTGGCCGGTGCAGTGAGCAACCCGAGCAAAGCCGAAGCCCTGGGCTGGCTGTTCGTCTCGGAAGGCTCCAAGTTGGGCGCCGCGTTCCTGATCAAGCGCGCCGTAGGCCTCGGCTTGAGCGAAACCTTTGGGGCCCGCCACTTGGGTGAGCCAGCCGGCGGTCGTGCCGAAGGCTGGAAGAGCTTCACCCGCACCCTCGACGGCCTGCAATTCAGCCCCGCGGAAGAGGCCGCAGTAGAAAAAGGCGCGGTGGATGCGTTTGTGCGCTTCACCGTGTTGCTGGAACAGGCGTACGCTAGCGCCCCTGAACTGGCCTGATCCCGCAAATTGAAATGCAACCCAATGTGGGAGGGGGTTTGCCCCCGATAGCGGTGCATCAGCCAACAAATAGGTAACTGACCCACCGCCATCGGGGGCAAGCCCCCTCCCACATTTTGATCGCATTTAAGTTCGGACTTTTTTGTAAACCTTCCCCAAGAAAAGCTTCACCATGACCGGCAAAACCCAATCCACCTCGAAAATCGCACAGATCCTGTTCGGCCTGCTGGCCTATGTCAGCCTGGGCATCGGGCTGGTGGCGATTGTGATACCCGGTTTGCCCACCACCGAGTTCATCCTGCTGGCCGCCTGGGCCGCGACCAAAAGTTCGCCACGTCTCAGCGCCTGGCTGGAAAACCACCGCCTGTTTGGGCCGATCCTGTTCAACTGGCGCAACGGCAAGATCATCGCGCGCCGGGCCAAAGTCAGCGCCACCGTGAGCATGCTGTTGTGCGCGATCCTGATGCTGGTGATGCTCGACCATGGCTGGCCCATCTACCTGGCGATTGCCGGGATGAGCCTGGGCAATCTGTGGATCTGGTCACGCCCCGAACGGCTCGCACAGCCCGTACAACCCTACCTGTAGGCGTTTTCCTACCGCCCATCGCCTTCTGCTCATGAAAGCCCCTACCGCGCCGATGCTCCGGATATAGCGCTGAATGGACTTGGCCGTGCTGTGCATTCCAACAAGACCATTCGTGAGTGAACCTATGTTCGACACCCTCTCTATCCGCTTGAAAATCGTGCTGCTGTCCGGCCTTTGCCTGCTGGGGGTGATTACGCTGATCGTGAGCATCAATCTGTACGAAACGGACCAGAACGACCATCTGATCAGCGATTCAAGTTCACGCATGCTCACCAGCAGCGTGCAAAGCCTGTTGCAGGCAAGGGCCGCTGAACAAGCGGTGCAGTTGCAGAAAACCTTCGGCGAAAATCTAACCGCGGTCACCGCCCTGGCCGACCAAGTCAAAGACTTGCGCAACCTCGCCGCCAAACGTGCTCTGGAGCCCGCAGCCCTTCGCGAAGAACTCAATCAGAGCCTGAAAACCGCCTTTGAACGCAACAACAAGGTGCTCGGAATCTGGCTGTCGTTCGAGCCCGATGGCTTGGACGGTAAGGACAGCGAATTCATCAACGACAAGGCCCGCGTCTCCAATGAAAAAGGCCGCTTTTCCAGCTACTGGAGCCGTGCCGGGGGTGAAGGCCTGAACACCATCATGGTCGAGGAAGACCTGACCAAGACCACCCCCAACCTAAACGGCACACCCTACAACATCTGGTACACCTGCCCGCGTGACACCCGCAGCACCTGTCTCTTGGATCCGTACGAAGACACTGTGGCCGGCAAACCGGTATTGATGACCACCATTTCCCAACCGCTGCTGGTGGATGGAAAAGTGATTGGTGTGGTGGGTGTGGACATTGCGCTCAACAGCCTGCAAACCCTGGCTGATGCGGCCCAAAAGACGCTGTTCGATGGCGCCGCGCACCTGGAGGTTATCTCCAGCACCGGTCTGATTGCCGCCTACAGCGGCGAGCCTGCGCGGGTCGGCAAAAATCTGATCGATACGCTGGGCGCCGAGGGCAATGAGATCGTGCAACTGCTGGCCAATGACAGCCACGTCAATCTTGAGCAGGGCGATACGATTCGTGCGGTCTACGCAGTCAAGCCGATCGCCGATGCCAAAGCCTGGGGGGTGGTGATTAAACTGCCCAAACACGTGATGCTGGCCGACACCGTAAAACTGCAGGAGGTCCTCGACAAAGCCCAGGCGACCGGCACCCTCAAGGCCTTGCTGGTGGGCGCTGCCGCCGGGCTCCTGGGTTTGCTGCTGATCTGGCTGACCGCCACCGGCGTAACCCGCCCGATCAACAGCGTGGCCGCGATGCTCAAGGACATCGCCAGCGGCGACGGCGACCTCACCCAACGCTTGGCCTACAGCAAAAAGGATGAACTGGGCGAACTGGTGAACTGGTTCAACCGCTTCCTCGACAAGCTGCAACCGACTATCGCCCAGATCAAGCAAAGCATCACCGAGGCCCGCGGCACGGCGGACCAGTCCTCGGCTATCGCCCGCCAGACCAGCGAAGGCATGCAGGTGCAGTTCCGTGAAATCGACCAAGTGGCCACGGCGTCCAACGAAATGAGCGCCACCGCCCATGACGTCGCCAACAGCGCCTCGAATGCCGCCAGCGCGGCACGCGGTGCCGATCAGTCGGCGCGCGAAGGCATGCAGATCATTGAAAAGAGTACGCGGGATATCACGATCCTCGCCGAAGAAGTCAGCAGGGCCGTGGGCGAAGTCGAAGCCCTGGCAGTCAACAGCGAGCAAATCGGTTCGGTGCTGGAAGTGATCCGCAGCATTGCCGAACAGACCAACCTGCTGGCGCTGAACGCGGCGATTGAAGCGGCACGCGCGGGCGAAAGCGGCCGCGGCTTTGCGGTGGTGGCCGACGAAGTCCGTAACTTGGCCAAGCGCACCCAGGATTCCGTGGAGGAGATCCGCCTGGTGATCGAACGCATCCAGAGCGGCACCCGTGGCGTGGTCGCGACGATGCACTCAAGCCAAAGCCAGGCCCAGAGCAATGCCGGGCAGATCCATCAGGCCGTGCAGGCCTTGGGCAAGATCAGCGACGCCGTGACGGTGATCAGCGACATGAACCTGCAAATCGCCAGCGCCGCCGAACAACAGAGCGCGGTGGCCGAAGAGGTCAACCGTAACGTCTCGGCGATCCGCACCGTGACCGAAACCCTCACCGGCCAGGCCACCGAATCGGCGGCTATCAGCAGCCAACTCAATGCGTTGGCCAGCCAGCAGATGAAACTCATGGATCAGTTCAAGGTTTAAGAAACACCACAGGTGAAATGTGGGAGGGGGCCTGCCCCCGATAGCAGTGTGTCAGTCAGCAGATTCATTGACTGAGACACCGCTATCGGGGGCAAGCCCCCTCCCACATTTTGATCGCGTACTGCTTAGAGACCCGTCCAAGCCTGCACAAACGCCGCCACATCTTCCTTCGGCGCCGTACGCGGCGGGTTCTGCGGGGTACCCAAATAGAGGAAGCCAATCACTTCCTCATCCGCCGTCAGCCCCAGGCCTTTGGCAACGTGGGCCGAGTAGGACAACTCACCCGTACGCCACACCGCACCAATCCCTTGGGCATAGGCCGCCAACAGAATGCCGTGGGCCGCACAGGCCGCCGCCAGCAGTTGCTCAGACTTGGGTACCTTGAAGTGCTCCTGCAAACGGGCGATCACCACCACCACCAGCGGTGCGCGCAATGGGCCGTTCTGGGCCTTGTCGATGGCGGCTTGCGGGGCGTCGGCGTCTTGCAGGCGTGCAGCCTCGGCCAGCAGCGTCCCCATCTGCTCACGGGCGGCGCCTTCTACGGTGAGGAAACGCCAAGGGCGCAATTGACCGTGGTCGGGTGCACGCATGGCAGCGGCGAACAGCACGTCGCGCTGCTCCTGGGTCGGTGCCGGCTCCAGCAAACGCGGCACGGAAACACGGTTGAGCAAAGCGTCGAGAGCCTGCATTGGCCACCTCCAGAAAAAATGTGCGGTCATTCTAGCGGGAATAAACAGGCGACCACCAAACGATAATTGCTCTTATTCATTCCCCCCGGCCCTGTTAGACTTTGCGACCATATTTTTCACGCTCGTTCAGGAAACTCGATGTTCCGTTCGCTTCTTCGTCTGTCCGTCGTATGCATGGCCTTGGGCCTGACTGCGTGCGATGACGCCCCCAGGTTCACCAAGGCCGAGCCGGGTGAATCGCGGGCAGGCGGCGCGACGACGGTGAATAAGCGCGACCAGAACGCGTTTTCCCTGCCGTCGGCCAACTTGTCGCCGACGCGCCGCTTGGACTTCAGCGTCGGCAACAGTTTCTTTCGCAGTCCTTGGGTGATCGCGCCGTCCACCACCACCGCCCGTGATGGCCTGGGCCCGTTGTTCAACACCAACGCTTGCCAGAACTGCCACATCAAGGACGGCCGTGGCCACCCGCCGTTGCCCGACGCAGCCAATGCGGTCTCGATGCTGGTGCGCCTGTCGATCGCCCCGCCAACTCAGGATCAGCAACCCTACGCCAAACTCATCGAGCAAGCAGGCGTGGTGCCAGAGCCGACTTACGGCGGGCAATTGCAGGACATGGCCGTGCCCGGCGTCACTCCGGAAGGCAAAGTGCGGGTCGACTACACACCGGTCAACGTCACCTTCAAGGACGGCACCGTCGTCGAACTGCGCAAGCCGGACCTGCAGATCACCCAACTCGGCTATGGCCCAATGCACCCCGACACCCGTTTTTCGGCGCGCATCGCCCCGCCGATGATCGGCCTTGGCCTGCTTGAAGCCATCAGCGACGCGGACATCCTGCGCAATACCGACCCCAAAACCGCCGATAAAGAAGCCATCGTCGGCCGCGCCAATCAGGTCTGGGATGACGCCGAGCAAAAAACCGTGCTCGGGCGTTTTGGCTGGAAAGCCGGACAACCCAACCTCAATCAACAAAATGTTCACGCGTTTTCTGGTGATATGGGCCTCACTACGTCCCTGAGACCCTTCGATGACTGCACCGACGCCCAACTGGCCTGCAAACAGGCGCCCAACGGCAATGGCGCCGATGGCGAGCCGGAAGTCAGCGATAACATTCTGCGCCTGGTGCTGTTCTACACCCGTAACCTTGCCGTGCCCGTGCGCCGCCAGGTCAACGATCCGCAAGTTCTGGCCGGGAAAAACCTGTTCTTCCAGGCCGGTTGCCAGGGGTGCCACAAGCCGACGTTCACCACCTCAGCCAATGCCGCCGAGCCTGAATTGGCCAACCAAGTGATCCGCCCCTATAGCGATTTGCTGCTGCACGACATGGGCGATGGCCTGGCCGACAACCGCAGCGAATTCAAGGCCGGTGGCCGCGACTGGCGCACGCCGCCGTTGTGGGGCATTGGCCTGACACACACCGTAAGTGGCCATACCCAGTTTCTGCATGACGGTCGCGCCCGCAACCTGCTGGAAGCCGTGCTCTGGCACGGCGGTGAGGCACAAGCGGCGCAGCAGCATGTGTTGTCCTTTAATGCCGAACAGCGCGCTGCGTTGCTGGCGTTCCTGAATTCTTTATAAGCTTCGCCCCACTTACAGAAGGGAGCTCGACATGTTCCGTCCCAAGTTGTTGTTCACCAGCCTGGCCGCCCTCGCCCTGGGCGCCTGCTCGCCACAAGACCCGCAAGCCGTGACCTCTGCTGCGATCGCCAAACAAGTGATCCTGCCGACCTACAGCCGCTGGGTCGAAGCCGACCGTCAGTTGGCCGTCAGCGCCCTCGCCTACTGCCAGGGCAAGGAAAGCCTGGACACCGCCCGCGCCGACTTCATCCATGCGCAAAAAGCCTGGGCCGAGTTGCAACCGCTGCTGATCGGCCCGCTGGCCGAGGGCAACCGTGCATGGCAAATACAGTTCTGGCCGGACAAGAAAAACCTGGTCGGGCGCCAGGTCGAGCAATTGGTCACCAGCCAGCCGCAGATCGACGGCGCCGCCCTGGCCAAGTCCAGCGTAGTCGTGCAAGGCCTGTCGGCCTACGAATACATCCTCTACGACGCCAAGACCGACATCGCCGACGATGCGAACAAAGCCCGTTATTGCCCACTGTTGGTGGCCATCGGCGAGCGTCAGAAAACCCTGGCCGAAGAGATCCTAGCCAGCTGGAACAGCACCGATGGCATGCTCGCGCAGATGACCAAGTTTCCGAACCAGCGCTACGCCGATTCCCACGAAGCCATCGCCGACCTGCTGCGCGTCCAAGTGACCGCCCTGGACAGCCTGAAGAAAAAACTCGGCACGCCCATGGGCCGCCAGACCAAGGGCATCCCGCAGCCGTTCCAGGCCGACGCGTGGCGCAGCCAGTCGTCCCTGCAAAGCCTGGAGGCCAGCCTTGCTGCCGCCCAGACCGTATGGGTAGGCGTCGACAACAAAGGCCTGCGTGGCCTGCTGCCGTCGGATCAGAAACCATTGGCCGACAAAATCGACGCCGCCTACGCCGCGTCCCTGAAACTGTTCGCCAGCAACCAGCGCACCCTCAACGAACTGTTGAACGATGACGCCGGTCGCCAGCAACTCAACGACATCTATGACAGCCTCAACGTCGTCCACCGCCTGCACGAAGGCGAACTGGCCAAGGCGCTGGGCATCCAACTGGGCTTTAACGCCAACGACGGTGACTGATGATGCTCAGGCGACAGGCTTTGGCGGTGGGCAGCGTGCTGCTCAGTGCGATCACGTTGGGTGGCTGGACGCTGTTCAAGCAAAAGGACAAAGGCCCGCTGCTGCTGTCGGCGCGCGATGATGCGGACGGCAGGCACTACGCCGTAGGCTATCGCCTGGACGGCAAGCAGGTGTTTGCCACTCAGGTCGGCCAGCGCTGCCACGACATCATCAACCACCCAACGCTGTCGATTGCACTGTTCGTCGCCCGTCGCCCGGGCACCGAAAGTTACCTGATCGACCTGCGTGATGGCGCGCTGCTGCAAACCATCACCTCGAACACCAATCGCCACTTCTACGGCCATGCGGTGATTCACAAGAGCGGCGACTGGCTGTACGCCACCGAGAACGATACGTCAGACCCCGGCCGTGGCTTGCTCGGTGTGTATAAGTTCGAAGGCGAGCGGCTGGTGCACAGCGGCGAACTTTCCACCCACGGCATTGGCCCGCACCAGGTGTCGTGGATGCCCGACGGCGAGACGTTGATCGTGGCCAATGGCGGCATTCGTACCGAAGCCGAAAGCCGCGTGGAGATGAACCTCAATGCCATGGAGCCGAGCCTGGTGTTGATGCAGCGCGATGGCACGCTCATCAGCAAGGAAACCCTGGCTCAGCAGATGAACAGCGTGCGCCATATGGGCATCGCCAGCGATGGCACCATCCTTACCGGGCAGCAGTTCATGGGGCCGTCCCAGGAGCGTTCCGAGTTGCTGGCGATCAAGCGTCCGGGGCAACCGTTCGTGGCGGTTCCAGTGGCAGACGAGCAATTGCAGGCCATGGGGCATTACACCGCCAGCGTCGCGGTGCACAGCGAGTTGCGCCTGGTGGCATTGACGGCGCCACGTGGCAATCGCTTCTTTATCTGGGACATGGACAGCGGCGAACTGCGTCTTGATGGTCCGTTGCCCGATTGCGCAGGGGTCGGTGCAGTAGAGGATGGATTTGTCGTCACCTCCGGCCAAGGCCGTTGCCGCTACTACGATTGCCGCCAGAAACAGTTGGTCGCCAAACCGCTGGAATTACCAGCAGGGCTCTGGGACAACCATCTCCACTTGATCTGACATCCCCCTGTAGCCGCCCGATTTGCCGGCGATGGTGTACTTCAAATCGCCGCCGGACTTGAAGGCGCCATCGCCGGCAAGTCGGGCTATTACAGGGCCGTTGACCTGTCAAAAATACCGTCTGGAATCCCCACTACACTCGGAGTAATGTTTCGAGCTTGTCTGTTTTCGTCTGTCTCAGTTTTTCCAAGGAACCGGAATATGCTGCGCCGTCGCATGCTGATCATGTTGGGTGTCGTCCTGTTAATCGTCCTGCTGCTGGCGGGCTATAAAGCCTTTTCCATCTATCAGCAGATCCAGGTCTTTTCCAAACCCAAGCCGCCCGTGAGTGTCGCCGTCGCCACCGCTGTCGAGCAGCCATGGCAGCAACGCCTACCGTCGGTGGGCACGCTCAAGGCTTTGCAAGGCGTCAACCTGAGCCTGGAAATTGCGGGAACGGTCAAAGACGTGCAGTTCGAATCCGGGCAGAAGGTCAAGGCCGGGCAACCCCTGGTGCAACTGGACAGCGCCGTAGAAAGCGCGCTGCTGGAAACTGCCCAGGCCGACTTGGGCCTGGCCCAGCTGGACTACGGACGCGGCAGCCAGTTGGTGGGCAGCCAGGCGATTTCCAAAGGCGAGTTCGACCGCCTGTCCGCGCAACTGCAAAAGAACAAAGCCACGGTCAACCAGCTCAAGGCCTCGCTGGCGAAGAAGCATATTGTCGCGCCGTTCAGCGGCACCATCGGCATTCGCCAGGTGGACGTGGGCGACTACCTGGCCAGCGGCACGGTGATCGCCACCTTGCAGGACATCAGCAGCCTGTATGTCGACTTCTATATCCCCGAGCACGCGGTGCCCAAGGTCGCCATCGGCCAAACCGTGCAGGTGCAGGTCTCAGCCTACCTCGGGCAGCAATTCCCCGGTCGCATCAGCGCAATCAACCCCAAGGTCGAGGACAGCACACGCAATGTCCTGGTGCGCGCCACCCTGGCCAACCCGGACAACACACTGCTGCCCGGCATGTTCACCAGCCTCGACGTGTTGCTGCCCAACCCCACCGCACAGATCGTGGTGCCGGAAAGCGCAATTACCTACACCCTCTACGGCAACTCGGTGTACGCCGTGGCCGAGAAGAAGAACGAGAGCGGCGCGCTGGAAAAGGACGCCAATGGCCAACCGCTGCTGATCGCCGAGCGACGCTTTGTCGAGACCGGCGAACGACGCGGCGGCCTGGTGCTGGTGAGCAAGGGCTTGAGCGCCGGTGAGCAGGTGGTCAGCGCCGGTCAGCTCAAGCTGGATAACGGCACGCCCATCGCCATCAGTCCGGACAAAAACCTGCCGGCAGGGCACTGAGCCATGAAGTTCACAGATGCCTTTATCCGCCGTCCGGTGCTGGCCATGGTGGTCAGCCTGCTCATCGTGCTGCTGGGTTTGCAGGCCTACAGCAAGTTACCGCTGCGCCAATACCCGACCATGGAAAACGCCCTGATAACGGTGACCACCGCCTACCCCGGTGCAAACGCCGAAACCATCCAGGGCTATATCACTCAGCCGTTGCAGCAAAGCCTGGCCAGCGCCGAGGGCATCGACTACATGACCTCGGTGAGTCGCCAGAACTTTTCGGTGATTTCCATCTACGCGCGCATCGGCGCCAACAGTGACCGCTTGTTTACCGAGTTGCTGGCCAAAGCCAATGAGGTAAAAAACAAACTGCCACAAGACGCCGAAGACCCGGTGTTGAGCAAAGAGGCGGCCGACGCTTCGGCGCTGATGTACATCAGTTTCTCCAGCCAGCAATTGAGCAACCCGCAGATCACCGACTACTTGTCTCGCGTCATCCAGCCCAAGCTCGCCACCCTGCCGGGCATGGCAGAAGCGGAGATCCTCGGCAATCAGGTGTTCGCCATGCGTATCTGGCTGGACCCGGTCAAGCTCGCCGGTTTCGGCCTCAGCGCCAGCGACATCACCGACGCCGTGCGCCGTTACAACTTCCTGTCCGCCGCCGGCGAGGTGAAGGGTGAGTTCGTGGTGACCAGCATCAACGCCAACACCGACCTCAAGTCCGCTGAAGCCTTTGGCGCCATCGCCGTTAAAACCGACGGTGACAGCCGTGTGCTGCTGCGGGACGTGGCCCGTGTAGAAATGGGCGCGGAAAACTACAACGCCATCAGCTCGTTTGGCGGCACGCCCTCGGTGTACATCGGCATCAAGGCAACCCCCAGCGCCAACCCGCTGGAGGTGATCAAGGAAGTGCGCAAGATCATGCCAGAGCTGGAAGCCCAGCTGCCGCCCACCCTCAAGGCAGAAATTGCCTACGACGCCACGCTATTTATCCAGGCCTCCATCAACGAAGTGGTCAAGACGCTGTTTGAGGCGGTACTGATCGTCATCGTGGTGGTGTTCCTGTTCCTCGGCGCGTTGCGCTCGGTGGTGATCCCGGTGATCACCATCCCGCTGTCGATGATCGGCGTGCTGTTTTTCATGCAATTGATGGGCTATTCGATCAACTTGCTGACGCTGCTGGCGATGGTATTGGCCATCGGCCTGGTGGTGGACGATGCCATCGTGGTCGTAGAAAACATCCACCGGCATATCGAGGAAGGCAAGACGCCATTGGATGCGGCGCTGGAAGGCGCGCGGGAAATTGCCCTGCCGGTGGTGTCCATGACCATCACGTTGGCCGCGGTGTATGCGCCCATTGGTTTTCTCGAAGGGCTCACCGGGGCGCTGTTCAAGGAGTTCGCCCTGACCCTGGCCGGGGCGGTGATCATTTCCGGCATTGTCGCCCTGACCCTGTCACCGATGATGTGCGCCCTGCTGTTGCGCCACGATGAAAACCCGAGCGGCCTGGCTCATCGCCTCGATCGGATTTTTGACAGACTCAAGCGGCGCTATCAACGCATGCTCCACGGCACCCTGAATACGCGGCCGGTGGTGATCGTGTTTGCGCTGATCGTGCTGTGCCTGATCCCGGTGTTCCTCAAGTTCACCCAGTCGCAACTGGCCCCGGACGAAGACCAGGGCATCATCTTCATGATTGCCAGCGCGCCGCAGCCCACCAACCTGGACTACCTCAACACCTACACCGACGAGTTCATCAACATCTTCAAGGAGTTTCCGGAGTACTACTCGTCGTTCCAGATCAATGGCTTCAACGGCGTGCAATCGGGCATCGGCGGTTTCCTGCTCAAGCCGTGGAACGAGCGTGACCGGACCCAGATGCAAATCCTCCCCGAGGTGCAGCATCGCCTCGAGCAGATTCCCGGCCTGCAAGTGTTCGGCTTCAACCTGCCGTCCCTGCCCGGCACGGGTGAGGGCCTGCCGTTTGGCTTTGTGATCAACACCGCCAATGACTATGAGTCGTTGCTGGAAGTGGCCAACCGCGTGAAAAAGCGCGCGATGGAGTCGGGCAAGTTTGCCTTTGTCGACATTGACCTGGCCTTCGACAAACCCGAAGTGGTGGTGGATATCGACCGCGCCAAGGCGGCGCAGATGGGTGTGTCGATGCAAGACCTCGGCGGCACCCTGGCAACCCTGCTGGCGGAGGCGGAGATCAACCGGTTCACCCTTGATGGGCGCAGTTACAAGGTGATCGCTCAGGTAGAACGCGCCTACCGCGATAACCCCGACTGGCTGAACAACTACTACGTGAAAAACACCCAGGGTGAATTGTTGCCGCTGTCGACCCTGATCACACTCACCGACCGCGCCCGACCGCGCCAGTTGAATCAGTTCCAGCAACTCAACTCGGCGCTGATATCAGGCTTTCCGATCGTGAGCATGGGCGAGGCCATCGACACCGTGCGCCAGATCGCCATTGAAGAAACCCCGCCCGGCTATGCGTTCGACTACAGCGGTGCGTCCCGACAATTTATTCAGGAAGGCTCGGCGCTGTGGGTAACCTTTGGCCTGGCCCTGGCGATTATCTTCCTGGTGTTGGCGGCGCAGTTCGAAAGCTTCCGTGACCCGCTGGTGATCCTGGTGACGGTGCCGTTGTCGATCTGTGGGGCGCTGATTCCGCTGTTCCTGGGCTGGTCGAGCATGAACATCTACACCCAGGTGGGGTTAGTAACGCTGATCGGCTTGATCAGCAAGCACGGCATTCTGATCGTGGAATTTGCCAACCAGTTGCGTAAGGACAAGGGCCTCACGCCCCGACAAGCCGTGGAGGAAGCCGCATCGATTCGCCTGCGACCAGTGCTGATGACCACAGCCGCCATGGTGTTCGGCATGGTGCCGCTGATTTTCGCGACCGGGGCGGGTGCCGTCAGCCGGTTTGATATCGGGATGGTGATTGCGACGGGGATGTCGATCGGTACGTTGTTTACGCTGTTTGTACTGCCCTGCGTTTATACCCTCCTGGCCAAACCGGATAAGGCTTGAAGCAAAAAAAAGGGCCTCGCATCGCAAGGCCCTTTCGGGGTGGTTTAAATCGTTTCAACTCTGCGGCCTCATCCCTTGAGACATTCCAAACATGAACAGGAGCAACTCGTGATCAGGCTTGGCCGCCACACTCGCCTTGACGACGCGCGGCAACAGGCATTGCGCCCCGTCCTGCGTCGCACTGAGTACCTGTGTGCGAGGCTGTTCCCACGCGGCCAGGGCCAAGGCTGCAACGCCTAACGCCCCTACCAGAAACACACCTCGTGCTATTTCTAGCTTCATTTGGTTAAACCCTTGATAGCGCTGCCAAACGCCGTCTCGTAAAAGTAGCTGAGTTTTGCCCAGTCGCTATCGTTCCACGACGAATGGCGGCGCAGTTGCAGCATGTCGTGGGACGCTGCCTTATGAGCGGTAATGCGCTGGCGGCACTTCTCAAAATCCAGCAGTGCCACTTCCACGTTGGCCGCGTCGCCCTCACCCGTCACCCTTACAAAGATATGCTTGATGTACAGGCAACCGTGCTGCCAACGCCCCTTGTGCATACGTGCCAGGGTGCAGGCCAATTCCTTGAGTACGCGCTCGTGGACTAATTCGCCGTAGCGTTCACGGCCACCCGCGGAGTACCAGTTTTCAATTTCGTCAAAACCGTCTAGGGACGCGGTGACCAGCAACGCCTGCCACTGGTGCTCAGCATCGCGGCGCGCCTCGCAGAACACCAACTCCGGCACCCGCACATCCAGCAAGCGCAGCCCTTTGAGGGCATCACGCTCGCGCAGCACCGTGGGGCGCCCAAAGGGGTGCAGCCAACTGCGGTAGATGTGGCCAGTCTGGCGCTTGCTGTAGAGCAGACGCCCATTGGCGCTCATCACTCGCTGCACACCACTTTCACCGCCGCGACGACGATTGGGCTCTTCGACCCACTCGCCTTGTTGGCGCCAGAAATAATCAAATCTTTCTTCGGGAGCTACGTGACTGCCTGCTACGCACTCAACTGCCATGCTCTTACCTCTTGCGCAATACATACACTCGCCACATGGCGTACAGCGGGATGAAATCCAGAGAATCCTGAACACGGAAACCCGCTTGCTCAAATTCTGCTTCAACAGTAGCAGCTGGTAACACAAATCTGTTTTGGTAACCTTCTTGCTCACCGTTCTTGCGTCGCTGCCCTTCAAGGCGTTTGCGTTTCCAGGCTTTGAAATTGCCATCGACCCACAGCGAAATGATCACGCTGTCGCGGGTAACACGCTGAAACTCCCGCAATATCGCCAGTCGGTGCGCCGGATCACCAATGTGGTGCAACAGGCGCATACAGAAAATGCTATCGACCGAGTTATCCGGCAAATCGATATCAAAAGCAGATGTCTGCAAAGGTCGTACCCGTTTCACCACATCCGCGGGTTGGGCGGCGGTTGCGACCTTCAACATCGACGCGGAATTGTCGGCGCCAATAATCACACGGTTGGGTTTTTCCGCCAGCAGCGGCCAGAAGCGCCCCGCACCACACGGCAAGTCCAGCACCAGGCTAGGCTCACCCGCCATCGCCAACGCACCACGGGCCAATTGTTCGTCGCGCTTGTGGGACAAGCGGCGGGCCAAATTGTCCTGATGCTTGAGCAAATATTCGTGGGCGTGTTCGTCGTCGTACTTGTCGGAAAATTCGAGTTTGATCGGGGTAGGCATCAACGGATCTCCTGTTGCTGATGCCTACAACCTTAAGCAGCGTCCTGTGATCAACAGGTCAACCCATTGTGAAAAACTTGTCCTGTCCAATCTCATATATTTCAAGACTTTACAGATACAAGCAATATCATGGGGCCATCTTCGCCGAATTACGGCGATCTCTGGCAGGATAACGGCAGGGGAAACGGTCAGGCGTTGACCTGACTCAACTGAACATGAAAGCGACAGCCATTGGGTTCCATAGTGCTGAGGGTAACGCTCCAGCCCTGGTTCTCGCAGATGCGCTGGACCAGTGACAAACCCAATCCGAGGCCCTCACCGCGCTTCTCACTGCCGCGAACAAACGGCTCGAACATCGCTTCGCGCTTATCTTCGGGAATGCCGACGCCGCTGTCTTCCACCACAAACCCGGTAGGCTCCAGGGTCAGCCGGATAAAACCGCGTTCGGTGTAATGCAGCGCATTGCGCAACAGGTTGCCCATCACGGCATGCAGGAAGGTCGCGTTGTAGCGGGTATCCAAAGGGTTGCCCGGCTGGTAGATCAACTCCAGGCCCTTGTGCTCAATGGGCTCGCGCCAAATGCCAAGCAGATCATCAGCCACCTGCGACAGGTTGACCTTGGGCGACATGCTGCCATCGTCATGTTGGGCACGGGCGAGCATCAGGAAGGTTTGGACCAGTTCACGCATTTCTTCACAGGCACGGGCGATTCGCTCGACCTGGTTACGCCCACGCTGATCGATCGCGGGGTTTTCCAGTAGCAGTTCGCAGGAACTGGCCAGCACCATCAGGGGCGTGCGCAGTTCGTGGCTGACATCGCTGGTAAACAACTGCTCGCGTGACAATGCCTGACGCAGGCGCCCCAGCGTGGCGTCGAAGGCCACGGCCAACTCCCCGACTTCGTCGGCGGCATAGTCGGGCGCCAGGGGCGGCGCCAGACCAAGCAACTGGTCACGGTGGCGCACCTGACGAGCCAGGCGCACTACCGGCGCCATTACCTTACGGGCCAGCACCCAGCCGAGGAACACCGCCAGCGCCAGGCTGAGCACGAAGCCCACCAACACCACGGCAAACAGCACGCGCTCGCGCTCTTCGAAATCGCTTTGATCTTGCAGCAGCACATAGCGCCGACCGTCGACTACTTCGACCATAGCGTGGTACGACAGCGCCTCACGAAACACCTCATGAAACCCTGGCTCCAGATGGCGCAGGTCCTTGGGCAATTCAAAATCGCCGGGGCCACCGCTGAAGTAAAACAGCTGATCGGGCTCGGGCCGGTGCCGCCAGTCCTCGACGGTGTCCATCAGCAGCAGGCGCTGCAAGTCACCGCCCAAGCCTGCCGAGATCAACTTCTCTTCCACCAGGTGCACGGTCGCGATGATGCCCATGGCGAAGGCGCCCGCCACCAACGCACTCATCAAGGCAAAGGCGATGATGATCCGCTGGGCAAGGCTTTGCTTAAACTCCATCACGGCCCTCGGCCAAGCGGTAACCCACACCATGCACCGTTTGCAGCAGCGGTTTGGCGAACGGCTTATCGATCACTTGGCGCAACTGGTGCACATGGCTGCGCAGGCTGTCGCTGTCCGGGCAGTCATCGCCCCACAGCGCCTCTTCAAGCACTTCCCGACGCAGTACGTGGGGACTTTTCTGCATCAAGACCGCGAGCAGCTTCAGGCCGACCGGGTTTAGTTTGAGCAGGCGCCCTTCGCGGGTAACTTCCAGGGTATCGAGGTCGTAATTAAGATCGGCCACTTGCAGGGCGCGACGACCGCCACCTTGGGCACGGCGTAGCACGGCTTCGATACGCGCGGCCAATTCCGACAGGGCAAACGGTTTGAGCAAATAATCGTCGGCGCCGGACTTGAAGCCCTGCAACCGGTCATCCAACTGGTCGCGAGCGGTGAGCATGATCACCGGTGTGTCGCGGCGGGCGTCTTCACGCAGGCGTTTGCACAAGGTGTAGCCATCGATGCCAGGCAGCATGATGTCGAGCACGATGAGGTCGTAATGTTCGGTGGCGGCCAGATGCAGGCCCGACAAACCATCCTGCGCACAGTCTACGGTATAGCCTTTTAGCCCCAGGTAATCGGCCAGATTGGCCAGAATATCGCGGTTGTCTTCAACCAATAAAATTCGCATGGGCAGTGTCTCCGTACGCGGTAACGGCCGTGTTGGCTCGCGCAGCTTAAGGCCAAGTGTGGCTAAGGGATAGAGCTGAGTGGTACGACGATAAAGGTTTTCAACCTTGTAAGGAGTTGAACAAGTTTTTCACTATAGCTTCACAAACTGACTACAGTGTCAGGCAGAAGATCGCCACCCATTGATATAAGGAACATAGACATGGGGTTTCTCAAGATGGCGCCAATGCGCTATTTGCTGTTGGTAACCGGTGCCTGGCTGGTTATTTTCCTGCTCACTCGCAGCGTACTGCTCATCACCCACCTGGATGAAGTCGGCGGCAACCTGCTGCCGGTGTTTGGCGTGGGCCTGCTGTACGACCTGGGTTTCCTGGCCTATGCAGCACTGCCGCTGGGGCTGTATTTGCTGCTGTGCCCACCCGCGCTGTGGCGCCGTCGCGGTCACCGCTGGTTCCTGCAGGCGGTGCTCACCGTCAGCCTGTTCGCCATGCTGTTTACCTCAGTGGCCGAGTGGCTGTTCTGGGATGAGTTCGGCGTGCGCTTCAACTTTATTGCCGTTGACTATCTGGTGTATTCCGATGAGGTGTTGAACAACCTGTTGGAGTCCTATCCGATCGGTAAACTGCTGAGCCTGCTAGCCATGCTGGCGATTGTGCTGAGCCTGGCTTTGCGCAAGCCGTTCAACGCGGCGATGAGCGCCCCACTGCCGACAATGCGTGGCCGGCTGGCGAATGCCTTGGGCCTGTTGATCGTCACCGGGTTGAGCCTGCAACTGATCAGCCAAGACAGCCCGCGCGCCCAGGGCGGTAACGCTTACAAGAACGAACTGGCCAGCAATGGCCCGTATCAGTTCTTTGCCGCCTTCCGTAATAATGAGTTGGATTACCCGCAGTTCTACAAAACCCTGCCAACGGATGTCGTTGCCCAGCAAATGCGCACCGAACTCAGCGAGCCCAACGCCCGTTTTATCGGTCAGGACCCGCTGGATATTCGCCGCGCCATCACCAACCCGGGCACGCCGCGCAAACCCAATATCGTGCTGGTGACTATCGAAAGTTTCAGCGCCAAATACATGGGCAGCAACGGCGACGAACGCAACCTCACGCCTTACCTCGATGCGTTGCGCAAACAGAGCCTGTATTTCAATAACTTCTATGCCACCGGCACCCGCACCGACCGTGGCCTGGAAGCAATTACCCTGGCGATCCCCCCTACGCCCGGGCGCTCGATCGTCAAGCGCATTGGTCGTGAAAGCGGCTTCGCCAGCCTGGGGCAGCAACTCACGGCCGTCGGTTACGACAGCGTGTTTGTGTACGGCGGGCGCGGGTACTTCGATAACATGAACGCGTTTTTCAGCGGTAACGGTTATCGCGTCGTGGACCAGAGCAGCGTGCCCGAGTCGGAAATCTCGTTCAAGAACGCCTGGGGCATGGCTGACGAGGACCTGTACAAACAAACCCTGAAACTGGCCGACACCGACTACGCCAAGCAGCAGCCATTTTTGCTGCAGTTGATGACCACTTCCAACCACCGCCCCTACACCTACCCGGATGGGCGCATCGACATCAAATCCGGGAATGGCCGCGACGGCGCCGTGAAGTACACCGACCATGCCATCGGCCAATTCCTGGAAGCCGCCCGTCAAAAACCCTGGTTCGATAACACGATCTTCATCTTCGTCGCCGACCACACCGCGGGCAGCGCAGGTAAAGAAGATCTGCCCATCACCAACTACCAGATTCCGCTCTTCATCTATGCGCCCAAGCTGATCGACCCACGAGAAAGCGCGCAACTGGCCAGCCAGATCGACTTGGCGCCTACGCTGCTGGGCCTGCTCAACCTGAGCTACGAATCAACGTTCTTTGGCCGTAACCTGCTGCAGGAAAACCCACTGCCACCTCGGGTCGTGGTCGGTAACTACCAGCACCTGGGATTGTTCGACGGCAAGGACCTGGCCATTCTCAGCCCGCGCCTGGGCCTACGCCGCCACGACCAAGCCCTAGGTGAAAGCAAAGAGCTGCGCGTCGGCAGCGATGATCCGTTGATCCAGCGGGCGATCAGCTACTACCAGGCTGCCAGTTATGGTTTCAAACAACAGTTGCTGAGCTGGAGGGCGCCCAAGGAAGAGGCCCCGGCATTGAGCACGCGCTAACCAAAACGTCCCGTACAGGTCAGTACGGGACTGTTTCACCAGGGTTCACCATGCGAACCACTCCCGCCGTACCGGCTTCCAAACCTCTCAACTTATGGCTATGCCTCGGCATCCCTGGCGGCGCTGCGCTCCTATTGCTGTTGCTGGAGCTGACCTCGCTGGACATGGACCTCGCCAAGCTGTTCTACAACGGCGCGGAGGGCGGTTTCATCGGGCGTTACAGCTTCTTCCTCGAAGACATCCTGCATGACCGCGCCAAAGAGTTGGTCATCCTGTTCTCGGTCTTGGCGATCCTGGGATTTGTCGGCACGTTTGTCCTCCAACGGCTCAAACCCTATCGCCGCGAACTGGGCTGCCTGGTGCTCTCACTCGGGCTGGCGACGGCGTTTGTCTCTCCGCTGAAAACCATCACCGGCGTCCAGTGTCCATGGAGTGTCCAGGAGTTCGGCGGTCAGGAAACCTACAGCAAACTGCTGAGCCCTCGCCCGCCCACCGATAAACCCGGGCGCTGCTGGCCAGGCGGTCATGCCGCCACCGGGTTCGCCTTGTTCGCGCTGTTTTTTGCACTGCGTGACAGGCAGCCGCGCAGGGCTCGCTACGCATTCATCTTCGCCGTCGGCTTGGGCAGCGTCTTTTCCGTCAGCCGTATGATGCAAGGCGCACACTTCTTTTCCCATAACGTGTGGACGGCGATTTTCTGCTGGCTGATCTGCCTGGGGCTGTATTGCATGTTGCTGTACCGGCCATCCAAGCGCGCAACGCACACCTGAACCCAAAGCAACGCCCACAAAAAAGCCCCGCCTGCATCACTGCAGGCGGGGCTTTTTCAGTACAGGGGTAAGGCTGGCTTACATCATGCCGCCCATGCCACCCATGCCGCCCATGTCTGGCATACCGCCACCGCCAGCGCCTTCAGCCTTCGGCTTGTCAGCAATGGCAACTTCGGTAGTCAGCAGCAGACCAGCGATCGAAGCGGCAGCTTGCAGTGCCGAACGGGTGACTTTGGTTGGGTCCAGGATACCCATTTCAACCATGTCGCCGTATTCGCTGGTTGCAGCGTTGTAACCGTAGTTACCTTTACCGTTCTTCACTTCGTTGACCACAACACTTGGCTCGTCGCCGCTGTTGGAAGCGATCTGGCGCAGTGGGGATTCAACGGCGCGACGCAGAACAGCGATACCGACGTTCTGGTCAGCGTTATCGCCTTTCAGGTCAACCAAGGCTTCCAGAGCACGGATCAGCGCAACGCCACCGCCAGGTACCACGCCTTCTTCAACGGCTGCACGGGTTGCGTGCAGGGCGTCTTCAACGCGGGCTTTCTTCTCTTTCATTTCAACTTCGGAACCAGCGCCAACCTTGATCACTGCAACGCCGCCGGACAGCTTGGCCAGACGCTCTTGCAGTTTTTCACGGTCGTAGTCCGAGGAAGTCTCGGCAACCTGGGCGCGGATCTGATTGATGCGGGACTGGATGTCGCCATCAACGCCAGCACCGTCAACGATGATGGTGTTTTCTTTGGAGATGGTCACGCGCTTGGCACTACCCAGGTTTTCCAGGGTGGCGCTTTCCAGGCTCAGGCCGATCTCTTCGGAGATTACGGTACCGCCGGTCAGAACAGCGATGTCCTGCAGCATGGCCTTGCGACGGTCGCCGAAGCCTGGAGCCTTGACGGCTGCAACCTTGACGATGCCACGCATGTTGTTCACAACCAGAGTCGCCAGGGCTTCGCCTTCAACGTCTTCGGAAACGATCAGCAATGGGCGGCCGGCTTTGGCAACGGCTTCCAGTACTGGCAGCATTTCGCGGATGTTGGAGA
>PJQF01000104.1_pt1 | contig 54446 bp, 46 predicted proteins | sample 1503741 | NCBI WGS metagenome assembly PJQF01 (sample SAMN07775949, study PRJNA414020) | Biofilm metagenome, whole genome shotgun sequencing project. | isolation source: biomolecule (vanillin) treated reverse osmosis membrane biofilm | place: India: Nagpur | collected 2017-03-21
ATGGTAGTGTGGGGTTTCCCCATGTGAGAGTAGGTCATCGTCAAGATTAAATTCCAAAACCCCTGTTTGCTAACGCAGACAGGGGTTTTGTTTTGGGCGGTCGAAAAGTGCAAAGCGGCTTATTGCAGCCGCCTACAGTGCTAAAGTCCATGCCTCGATTTTGCTTTTCCCAAGGAAGCCGTTATGCCGGATGCGACGTCCCTCAGCGCTGGATTTATGGTGGTTCACGGCAACCGCCTGGACGAACTGCGCAGCCTCGTCGTCAGCTGGATGCGTCGTTATCCGCTGGCTCCCCTGGAAAACGAAATAGCACTGGTTCAAAGCAACGGCATTGCTCAATGGCTCAAGTTGGCTTTGGCCGAAGACCCCGAAGAAGATGATATGGGCGGCTGCGGCATCGCCGCCGCTATCGATGTGCAGCTTCCCGGCAGCTTTATGTGGCAGCTCTATCGCATGGTTCTGGGCAAGGATGAGATCCCGCCCAAGTCTCTGCTTGATAAGGCCCCACTGACTTGGCGCCTGATGCGCCTTCTACCAGAGCTCATCGATCAAGCGCATTTCGAGCCGCTGCAGCGTTTTCTCACCCACGACACCGACCTGCGCAAACGCTATCAACTCGCAGAGCGGTTGGCCGACTTGTTCGACCAGTACCAGGTCTACCGCGCCGACTGGCTGGAAGACTGGGCCGCCGGCCGTCACCAACTGCGCAACGGTCGAGGCGAGTCCAAGCCGCTGAACCCCGCGAACTGCTGGCAAGCAGAGTTATGGCGTGCCCTGTTACTGGATGTCGGTGAAGAGGGCATGGCTGAAAGCCGTGCCGGTGTTCATCAGCGTTTCATTGAGCGGATCAACACCCTCCAAGAAGCCCCCCAAGGCCTGCCGTCCCGTGTGATTGTTTTCGGCATTTCCTCTTTGCCCGCACAGGCGCTGGAAGCGCTCGCTGGCCTGGCGAGATTCAGCCAAGTCTTGCTGTGCGTACATAACCCTTGTCGCCACCATTGGTCTGACATCGTTGCGGACAAAGACCTGCTGCGCAACGAGTACAAACGCCAAGCGCGCAAGGTCGGAATGCCGGTCACCATCGACCCGCAAACCCTGCACCAGCACGCGCACCCGCTGCTCGCCGCCTGGGGCAAACAGGGCCGTGACTACATCAGCCTGCTGGACAGTTACGACGACCCCAACAGCTACCGCGCCGCCTTCCGTGACGGGCGCATCGACCTGTTCAGCGAAAGCGAACCGACCACACTGCTCAATCAGTTGCAGGATGACATTCTCGAACTGCGCCCACTCAACGAAACGCGTGAGCTGTGGCCCGGCGTCGACCTCAATAACGACAGCTCCATCCGCTTCCACATTGCCCATAGCGCCCAGCGCGAAGTGGAAATTCTCCACGACCAACTGCTCCAACGGTTCAGCGCCGATCCCAAGTTGCGCCCGCGCGACATCATCGTCATGGTCCCCGACGTTGACAGCTACGCACCGCATATTCGCGCCGTGTTCGGTCAACTGGAAAGAACCGACCCACGCTTTATCCCCTTCACCCTTACCGACCAAGGCCAGCGCGGCCGCGACCCTCTGCTGATCGCCGTCGAACACTTGTTGAAACTCCCGGACAGCCGCTTCCCCGTGAGTGAAATTCTCGACCTGCTCGACGTTCCTGCGTTGCGTGAACGTTTCGCGATCAAGGAACGCGACCTGCCCACACTGCACCGCTGGATCGAAGGTGCCGGCATCCGCTGGGGCCTTAACGCCGAGCAACGCGCCGGCCTGGGCCTGCCAAACGAGCTGGAGCAAAACAGTTGGCGGTTCGGCTTGCGCCGCATGTTGTTGGGCTATGCCGTCGGCACTGGCCCGGCCTGCGATGGCATCGAGCCCTATGATGAAATCGGTGGTCTCGATGCCGCATTGATCGGCCCACTGGTCGCCTTGCTGGATGCATTAAATGGCGCGCATCAAGCCTTGTCCCAACCAGCGGCGCCGAGCGAGTGGGGCGAGCGCCTGCAGCGCCTGATGCAGTTATTCTTCCTGCCCAGCAGCGAACACGACGACTACCTCCTCGGCCAACTCGAACAACTCAGAGAAACTTGGCTGGAGACCTGCGAGTCCGTCGGCCTACAAGACGAGTTACCTCTCACCGTAGTCCGCGAAGCCTGGCTGGCCGGGCTGGACCAAGGCCGCCTGTCCCAGCGTTTCCTCGCAGGCGCTGTCAATTTCTGCACGCTGATGCCCATGCGCGCCATCCCGTTCAAGCTCGTCTGCCTGTTGGGTATGAACGACGGCGACTACCCGCGCGCGCAACCGCCGTTGGACTTCGACCTGATGGGCAGCGACTACCGCCCCGGCGACCGTTCACGCCGTGAAGACGACCGCTACTTGCTGCTCGAAGCCCTGCTGTCGGCCCGCGACCAGCTGTATATCAGTTGGGTCGGCCGCAGCATCCGTGACAACAGCGAGCGTCCGGCCTCCGTACTGATTGGCCAACTGCGCGATCATCTCGCCAGCGGCTGGCACAACGCACAAGCAGAAGCACCGCTGCTGGAAGCAATGACCCAGGAGCACCCACTCCAGCCGTTCAGCGCTCGCTACTTCCATGCCGGCGACCCACTGTTCAGCTACGCACGCGAGTGGCAGTTGCTCCACGAAGCGCCCGATGCCCCCCTACAAGAGCAGGAACTGGCGCCACACCCACAAGAAGAACCCTTGAGCCTTGGGCAGTTGCAGGATTTCCTACGCAACCCCGTCAAACATTTCTTCAGCCAGCGTCTGAAAGTGTTCTTCGAAGCCGCTGAAGTGCCGCTGGCCGATGAAGAACCCTTCGTCCTTGACGCGCTGCAACGCTACAGCCTCAGCGACAGCCTGTTGAACGCCGCGCTGACCCAGCCCGATCATGTGGATCAGGCCCTCCAAGCCCAGGCGCTGCGCCTGCAAGGCAGTGGCCTGTTGCCAATGGTCGGTTTTGGCGAGTGCCTGCGTAACGAACTGATCGAGCCATTGCCCGACTTGTTGCAGCGTTACCAACATTTACTGGCGCTGTGGCCCACACCACAAACAACCGCCGAGCCGATCAGTTTTGAGCATCAAGGTCTGCAGCTGGAAGGCTGGATCAGTGGCCTGCATCGGCGCAGTGATGGCGGGTTGCTAAGCGTGACCACCCTCCCCAACAGCATCGGCTCAATCAAGACCCGCAAGTGGCATCGCCTGATTCGCCCATGGGTCAATCACGTCGTTGCCTGCGCCTGCGGCCTGCCACTCAGCACCGGTTTGGTCGCGAGTGACGACACCTTGTTACTGAGCCCGCTGGATACATCCAGTGCCCGGGAAATCCTCGGCAACCTGCTGCTGGCCTGGCACACCGGCATGCGAAAACCACTCCCGGTGGCTGTGAAAACCGCCTTCGCCTGGCTCGGCCAAACCGACCCTGCCAAGGCGCAGGCCGCCGCAAGCAAAGCCTACGAAGGCGACGGCCTGACCACCGACGGCGAGCGGCGAGAAACCCCGGCGCTCACCCGCCAGTTCCCCGACTACGCCACCCTGGTAGCCAGCGAAGAGTTCGAAGGCTGGTGTGAAACCCTGTATCGCCCGCTGATCAACGCCCCCTGGCGATCGCTCACCCGTGAGGAGGCCAGCACATGATCGGCAAACCTTTAGCCCTGGCCTTCCCGCTAAAAGGCAGCCAGCTGATTGAAGCCAGCGCCGGCACCGGTAAGACCTTTACCATTTCCGCCCTGTATTTGCGCCTGGTGCTTGGCCATGGGGGGGATGAGTCTGGCTTCGGTCGCGAACTGCTGCCACCGCAAATCCTCGTGGTGACCTTCACCGACGCGGCCACCAAAGAACTGCGCGAACGCATCCGTATCCGCCTCGCCGAAGCCGCGCGTTTTTTTCGCGACGAAATCGATCAGCCCGATGCCCTGATTGCTGACCTGCGCGATCAATACCTCCCCGAGCAATGGCCCGCCTGCGCCAACCGTCTGGACATCGCCGCCCAATGGATGGACGAAGCCGCCGTCTCGACCATCCACAGTTGGTGCCAGCGCATGCTGCGCGAACACGCGTTCGACAGTGGCAGCCTGTTCACCCAGACCCTGGAAACCGACCACAGTGACCTGCTCGGCGAAGTGCTGCGCGACTACTGGCGGCTGTTCTGCTACCCGATGCATGACGACGCACTCAATTGGGTACGCAAAAACTGGAGCGGCCCCGCCGCGCTGATGCCGCGCGTGCGTGCGCTGTTCGGCAGCGAGCGGTCTACAGACGAAACCCGCGAGCCAAGCGAGCTGATCAACGCCTGCCTGCAAGAGCGCCGTGCAGCGCTGGTCGCGCTCAAGGCACCCTGGCAACAATGGGCCGCCGAGCTGCGCGATATCTGCCTGCAGGCCGTGGCTGCCAAAGCCGTCGACGGCCGCAAGATGCAAGCCCGTTACTTCGAGCCCTGGTTCGAAAAGATCAGTGCCTGGGCTGCTGACGAAACCCTTGAGCAGTTGGACATCGGCACCGGCTTCACCCGCCTTACACCCGACGGCATGGCCGAAGCCTGGAAGGGCGAACCGCCGCGCCACCCCGGCATTAACGCGATGGCCAGTCTCAAAGCCAGCCTCGACGCCTTGCCAACGCCCGATGCCGCAGTGTTGCAACACGCCGCCGGCTGGGTGGGTAAACGTTTCGAGGAAGAAAAACGCCGCCGCGCCGAAATGGGCTTCGACGACATGCTGATTCGCCTCAACGCCGCCCTGCAAGCCGAAGGTGGCGAGCGTCTGGCCAGTGTGATCCGCGAGCAGTTCCCCGTGGCGCTGATCGATGAATTCCAGGACACCGACCCGGTGCAATACAGCATCTTCGACAGCATTTACCGCATCGAAGAAAACCACCTGGACAGTGGCCTGTTCCTGATCGGTGACCCCAAACAGGCGATCTACGCGTTCCGCGGTGCCGACATCTACACCTACTTGCGCGCCCGGCAGTCTACCGCTGGCCGCCATCACACCCTGGGCACTAACTTCCGCTCCAGCCATGCGATGGTCGAGGCGGTCAACCACGTGTTCCAACGCGCGGAAACCGGCCGTGGCGCATTCCTGTTCCGCGAGCCGAATGGCGACAACCCGGTGCCGTTCCACTCGGTACTGTCCCAAGGCCGCAAAGAGCAACTGCAGGTGGAGGGTCAAACGCTGCCAGCGATGAACCTCTGGCACCTGCCTACCGACCAGCCGATTTCCAACGCGGTGTATCGCCAGCAACTGGCTGCCGCCTGCGCCACGCAAATCGTCGCGTTGCTCAATGGCGGACAGCAACGTACTGCCGGCTTCCTACAAGAGGATGGCCGTTTCAACGGCGTGCTCCCGTCAGACATCGCCATCCTGGTGCGCGACGGCAAGGAAGCCCAAGCCGTGCGCGCCGAGTTGGCTGCCCGTGGCGTGCGCAGCGTGTACCTGTCCGACAAAGACTCCGTCTTCGCCGCCCAGGAAGCCCACGACCTGCTGGCCTGGCTCAAGGCCTGCGCGGAACCGGACGTCGAGCGCCCGCTGCGCGCCGCCCTGGCCTGTGTCACCTTGAACCTTTCATTGCCGGAATTGGAGCGTCTGAATCAGGACGAACTGGCGTGGGAAACCCGCGTGATGCAGTTCCGAGGCTACCGTGCGATCTGGCGCACCCAAGGCGTGCTGCCGATGCTGCGGCGCCTGCTCCACGATTTCCAGCTGCCACACACGCTGATCGCCCGCAGCGATGGCGAACGTGTGCTGACCAACCTGCTGCACCTCAGCGAACTGCTGCAACAGGCCGCGTCGGAACTGGACGGCGAACAAGCGCTGATCCGCCATCTGGCCGAACACTTGGCGCTGTCAGGTCAGGCCGGTGAGGAACAGATCCTGCGCCTGGAAAGCGATGAGCAACTGGTCAAAGTGGTCACCATTCACAAGTCCAAAGGCTTGGAATACGACCTGGTGTTTTTGCCCTTTATCTGCTCGGCCAAACCGGTGGATGGCAGCCGTTTACCGCTGCATTACCACGACGAACATGGCAAATCCCAGGTCAGCCTGCGGCCCACCGCCGAGTTGATCGCCCAGGCCGACGATGAGCGCCTGGCCGAAGACCTGCGCTTGTTCTACGTGGCACTGACCCGTGCCAAACACGCCTGCTGGCTCGGCATTGCCGACCTTAAGCGCGGCAATACCAACAGCTCCGTCTTGCACTTGTCAGCGCTGGGGTATCTGCTCGGCGCCGGCGCATCGCTGGGCGAATCCGCCGGTCTGGCGCGCTGGCTGCTGGACTTGCAGGAAGGCTGCGCGGCCATCCACTACGCCCACGTGCCTGACGCGCAAGACAGCCTGTTCCACCCACCGCGCAACGAGGCCAGCTTGCTCGCGCCCTTGCTGCCCAAGCGTAAGGCTGCTGAGAACTGGTGGATCGCCTCCTACAGTGCCTTGCGCATTGGCGACAGCATGAGCGCCGCGCCCCTCGAAGCGCCGGAAAACCCACAAGCCCAGAAGCTGTTCGATGACGAACGCCTCGACCCTGATGCGCCGCGCGAAGTGGCGGCGTCCGGCGGTGACATTCATCGTTTCCCACGTGGCCCTAATCCAGGGACTTTCCTCCACGGCCTGTTGGAATGGGCGGGTGAGGAGGGCTTCAACGTGACACCCGAGGCCATCGAAAAAGCCGTGGGCGCGCGCTGCAATCGGCGCAATTGGGAAGGTTGGATCATCACCCTCAGCGGCTGGCTGGGCCATTTGCTGCAAACCCCGCTGCCTGTGGATAACGACCAGATTACCCTGAGCAGCCTGCGGCACTACCAGATTGAAATGGAGTTCTGGTTCGCCAGCCACAAAGTCGACGTGCTCGCCCTCGACAAGTGGGTATGCCAGCACACCCACCACGGCGTGTCGCGGGTTGCCGCCGAACCGGTATTGCTCAACGGCATGTTCAAGGGGTTTATCGACCTGACCTTCGAACACGACGGCCGCTATTACGTGGCCGACTACAAATCCAACTGGCTCGGCCCCGACGATTCGGCCTACACCCAGGACGCGATGGAACAGTCGATACTCGAGCATCGATACGACCTGCAATACGTACTTTACCTGCTGGCTCTGCACCGCCAGCTCAAGGCACGCCTGCCCGATTATGACTACGACCGTCACGTCGGCGGTGCGCTGTACCTGTTCCTGCGCGGCACCCAGGCTGCCAGCCAAGGGGCGTATTTCACCCGGCCACCACGCGAACTGATCGAAGGCTTGGACCTGCTGTTCCAGGGCAAACCCATACCGCCTAAAGTCGAACCGGCCTGGGAACAAGGAGTGCTGCTATGAGCCTGTCGCCGTTACCGCTTGAGGAACTGCTGCCGCTCAGCCGCGCCGCCGACTTGTTGCAACTGCTGGAACGTTGGGTCGACCGCGGCTGGCTGCGCGCCTTGGACAAAGCTTTCGTCGGCTTCCTCCACGAACTCGACGCGCAAGCCGATCCGTTGGTGCTGCTGGCTGCCGCATTAACCAGCCATCAACTGGGCCATGGCCACGTGTGCCTCGACCTGTTCGAAACCCTCAAGGCGCCCGACTTTGCCTTGTCGCTGCCACCCGAAGGCGACGTGCAGACCGGTGCCATGCTGTTGCCGTCGCAACTGCTCGCCGGCCTCGACGGTGCCCATTGGTGCCAAGCGTTGGCCGCCAGTCACCTGGTCGCCCTGGCGGTTGATGGCAGTGAAGCCGCTCACAGCCGGCCATTGGTGCTGTCTGGCAAACGCTTGTACCTGCGCCGCTACTGGACTTACGAGCGGCGTATCGACACGGCGCTGCGCCTGCGCCTGGCGAGCGTGGAAAGCGTCGCCGCCGATTTGCCCCAGCGCCTGAACCGTCTGTTTGACCAACCGCCACCCGACGGCGTCATCGACTGGCAAAAACTCGCCTGTGCCCTGGCCACTCGCGGCGCATTCAGTATCGTCACCGGCGGCCCCGGCACGGGTAAAACCACCACCGTGGTGCGCCTGCTCGCCCTGTTGCAGGCCCCCGCTGTGGAAGCCGGCAGCCCGTTGCGCATCCGCCTGGCCGCGCCCACCGGTAAAGCCGCTGCACGCCTCACCGAATCCATCAGCCAGCAAGTGCTATCGCTGAATGTGCCCGCCAGCGTGCGGGACAAAATCCCGACCCAGGTCACCACGGTTCACCGCCTGTTGGGCAGTCGCCCGGGCACCCGGCACTTCCGTCATCACATTGGCAACCCGTTGCCTCTGGACGTACTGGTGGTGGACGAGGCCTCGATGATCGACCTGGAGATGATGGCCAACCTGTTGGACGCCTTACCGCCCCACGCCCGCTTGGTGTTGCTGGGCGACAAGGACCAACTCGCCTCGGTGGAGGCCGGTGCCGTGCTCGGCGACTTGTGCCGCGACGCCGAAGCCGGTTGGTACAGCCCCGACACACGCCGATGGCTGCAAGCCGTCAGCGGCGAAGACCTCAGCGCCAGCGGCCTCCACGAAGACCTCGACGGCAGCCATCCTCTGGCCCAGCAAGTGGTGATGCTGCGTTATTCGCGACGTTTTGGCGAAGGCAGTGGCATTGGCCAACTGGCGCGTTGGGTCAACCAGCAAAATGCCGAAGAGGCGCGCAAACTGCTGGCCGCTCGCAGCCACAACGACCTCTTCTGCCTCAGCCTCAAGGGCGAACACGACCACGCCCTGGAGCGGCTGGTGCTGGACGGGCAGGGCGACGACGCCCAAGGTTATCGCTCTTACCTCAACCTGCTGCACAGCGCGCGCCCGGCCCTCGACACCCCGCGCGAAGACGCGGCCTGGACACACTGGGCGCAACAGCTGCTGCAAGCGTTCGACGCCTTCCAGCTGCTCTGCGCCGTGCGCAAAGGCCCTTGGGGCGTGGAAGGGCTGAACCTGCGCATCACCGCCGCCCTGCGCAAGGTGCGGCTGATCGAAGGTGATGACCAATGGTACGAAGGCCGCCCGGTACTCATGACCCGCAACGATTACGGCTTGGGCCTGATGAACGGCGACATCGGCATCGCGCTCAAACTGCCCGAAAGCGACGGTGGCCCACAGGTCTTGCGCGTAGCCTTCCCACGCAACGATGGCCAGGGCGGTGTGCGTTTTGTACTGCCCAGCCGTCTGAACGATGTGGAAACCGTGTACGCCATGACCGTGCACAAATCCCAGGGCTCGGAGTTCACCCACACCGCGTTGATCCTGCCGGACGCGCTGAACCCGGTGCTGACCAAAGAACTGATCTACACCGGCATCACCCGCGCCAAACGTTGGTTCAGCCTGATCGAGCCGCGCAGTGGTGTCTTTGAGGAAGCCGTGCGACGCAAGGTCAAGCGCCTGAGTGGTTTGATGTTGGAGCTGGACGCTGCGGAAGAAAAAACTGACTGATCGGACCTGAAATATTTCTGACTTGATCGTGTGATTTTTCTGAAAAAATAGCAGGCCCCGCGACAGCACGCTTTCGCGGGGCTTTGCGCCGCTGTGCTATCGTTGCGGCATCACCCTGAATCAATACCTGAAGAGAATCGCTGCATGAACGTGGCTGTCTCGCCCACAGAGCGCAGTTTGAGCTGGAGACGCATGTTACTGGTGGCGCTCGTGTGCGTGCTCGCGCCGCGAGCCTTTGCCCAGGCTCCCGGCCCGGCGGACCAGCGCGCCCAGGCGGTGACCCAAGTCGTGCTCGGTATTCTCAGTTATGCACGCTGGCCCGTAGAGCCTGCGCAGTTGCGCCTGTGCATTGTCGGGCCGACCCAATACACCGACGACCTGGTCAAGGGCACGACCCAGGCGACGGGCCGTCCGGTTGTGGTGCAGCGCCTGCTGGCCGATCACCCCGATATCGTCAATGCCTGCGACGCCGTGTATATCGGCAAACTCAGCGCCGATGAGCGCACCCGGCTGTTTACCTCATTGATTGGTCACCCGGTGCTCAGCATCAGCGAAGGTGGCGACCAATGCACCGTGGGCAGCCTGTTCTGCCTGCGCGTGGGTGATGAGCAGGTGTCGTTCGAGGTCAACCTGGACTCCGTTGCCCGCAGTGGCGTGCGCATCCACCCCAGCGTGTTGCAGTTGTCCCGCCGTCGAGCGACGGTGCCATGAGGGCTGATAAAGCGCGGCCGACCTTGGGTTCGGTCATCGGCCGAGGGCACCTGATCCTGGCGCTGGTAGCGGTGACCCTGGCCAGCGTGTCGCTGACCCTGCTCGGCGTGTTGGCGCTGCGCGTGTATGCCGATCACAACCTGCACCTGATCGCACGCTCCATCAACTACACCGTGGAAGCTGCGGTGGTGTTCAACGACAGCGCCGCCGCCACTGAAGCCCTTAGCCTTATCGCCTCCACCGAGGAAGTGGCCCAGGCCGAAGTGTTCGATGCCAACGGCAAGCTATTGGCGCAATGGGTACGGCCGGAAACCGGCATGTTGTCCCAAGTCGAACTGGCGCTGGCGCATGCGTTGCTCGAACAGCCCATCAGCCAGCCGATTGTGCGTCAAGGGCAAAGGGTCGGCAGCATTCACGTGGTCGGCCATGGCGGCAGCCTGTTGCGCTTCCTGCTCAGCGGCCTGGCTGGCATCGTGATTTGCACGGCCCTCAGCGCCTGGGTGGCGTTGTACTTGGCGCGGCGCTTGTTGCTGGGGATTACCAAACCGTTGCAAAGCCTGGCCGCCGTGGCCCACGCCGCCCGCAGCGAGCGCGACTTTGACCGGCGCGTGCCCCCGGCGCAGATCGCCGAACTCGACAACTTGGGCAGCGACTTCAATGCCCTGCTCGGCGAGATGGAAGCCTGGCAAAGCCACCTGCAAAGTGAAAACGAAACGCTCGCCCACCAGGCCAGCCACGACAGCCTGACGGGGCTGCCCAATCGCGCCTTCTTCGAGGGCCGGCTGATCCGCGCGCTGCGCGGCGCCGCCAAAATCAATGAGCGAGTCGCCGTGCTGTTCCTCGACAGCGACCGTTTCAAAGACATCAATGACAACTTCGGCCACGCCGCCGGCGATGCCGTGCTGGTGGCCGTCGCCGAGCGCGTGCGCGCGCAATTGCGAGAAGATGACTTGGTGGCGCGCCTGGGCGGCGATGAATTCGCGATCCTGCTCGCGCCCCTGCACAAGGTGGAGGACGCCCAGCGTATCGCCGACAAGATCATTGCCAGCATGGACATGCCGATCCCGCTGCCCGGCAACACCCAGGTGTTGACCTCACTGAGTATCGGCATTGCCGTTTACCCCGATCATGGCGCCACTCCCGGCACCTTGCTCAATGCCGCTGACGCGGCGATGTACCAGGCCAAACGCTTATCCCAGGGTGGCCAGCAAACGGCGGAATCGGAGCCCACCGCCGCAAATGTCAATCACAGGAGTTGATCCCTTGTTCTCGAATGCGCGATTTATGTTTATCACCTTACTGGTGGCCTTCCTTGCCCTCGGCGGCTGCCAGTCGGCCCCGCCCAAAGGCCTGACACCGGCGCAAGTCGCCGTGCTCAAACAGCAAGGTTTTGAACTCACCGACGAAGGCTGGGCGTTCGGGCTGTCGGGCAAAGTGCTGTTCGGCAGCGACGTGGAAAGCCTCAACAAAGCCAGCACCGACATCGTCGAACGTATCGGCAAAGCCCTGGTAGGCGCCGGCATCGAACGTGTACGCGTCGACGGCCACACCGACGCCTCGGGCAAAGAGAGCTACAACCAACAACTGTCCCTGCGCCGCGCCAAAAGCGTGGTCAAGGTGCTGACAGGTGTGGGGATGAAGGAAGAGAACGTCAAGCTGCGCGGCTTGGGCAGCAGCGAACCGGTGGCGTCTAACACCACCGTCGCGGGGCGCACGGAGAATCGCCGGGTGTCGATTGTGGTCATCGCGGACTAACCGCGTCACCCGTTCCAATGCTGCAATGCGGTCAAATGTGGGCGCTGGCTTGCCAGCTCCCACACTTATTTGTGCATGACCAAAGTTCTGCGCTCACCACCGCTCAAAAATGTGGGAGCTGGCTTGCTCGCGAAAGCGGTGTATCAGCAGCAGATAAGCTGCCTGACCCACCGCCATCACAGGCAAGCCAGCTCCCACACTTATCTGTGTCTGACCAGAATTCTGCCCCCGTCACAGCTCAAAAATGTGGGAGCGGGCTTGCTCGCGAAAGCGGTGTATCAGCAGCAGATAAGCTGCCTGACCCACCGCCATCACAGGCAAGCCAGCTCCCACACTTATCTGTGTCTGACCAGAATTCTGCCCCCGTCACAGCTCAAAAATGTGGGAGCGGGCTTGCTCGCGAAAGCGGTGTATCAGCAGCAGATAAGCTGACTGACCCTCCACCATCGCAGGCAAGCCAGCTCCCACACTTATTTGTGCATGACCAAAGTTCTGCACCCACCACAGCTCAAAAATGTGGGAGCGGGCTTGCTCGCGAAAGCGGTGTATCAGTAGCGAATAAGCTGACTGACCCGCCACCATCGCAGGCAAGCCAGCTCCCACACTTATCTGTGTCTGACCAAAGTTCTGCACCCGCCACAGCTCAAAAATGTGGGAGCGGGCTTGCTCGCGAAAGCGGTGTATCAGCAGCAGATAAGCTGACTGACCCTCCACCATCGCAGGCAAGCCAGCTCCCACACTTATTTGTGCATGACCAAAGTTCTGCACCCACCACAGCTCAAAAATGTGGGAGCGGGCTTGCTCGCGAAAGCGGTGTATCAGCAGCAGATAAGCTGACTGACCCTCCACCATCGCAGGCAAGCCAGCTCCCATATTTATTTTTGCAGTGTGTGCTCGCTACAGTGTTCGCTTAACTGCCCGGCGTCATCGCCTGTGTCAAGTCATCCACCACGGCCTTGCCCATCTCACACAGGTAATGCGCGGCCCACGCGTATTGCTCGCCGCGCACATCCATGGCGGCTTCCATGGCGAGTTTCTTGGCGTAAAAAAGCAGGGTGGAGGCGTGTTCCAGGGCTTGCTCAATCGGCATGCCGGAATTGACCCGGAACAGGGGTTTTTGGTTTTCGCCGTAATCGCCGAAGGTGACGACGCCGAGGGTGGTGATGGAGGAAAGCGGTGGATCGGGGACGATTTTGCTCATGACGATTGCTCTCTGCTGAAGTAGAGCCGCCACATCACATCGCTAAACATGAAGAGGGTGGCAGCTGTGTGCAGGTTAGCGATCCGGGTTGAGAGACCCCGGGTAGACTCAAGGTCTCCCGCACACAGCCGCCATAAAACGCTAAAAGCTGGCAAGAACCAGCTAATACTGTTGGAAGCGGTGCCTCATAAAATCCGGATCGCTAAACCCGATCGCTGATGTGCAGCGACCCAGGGAGGCTAGTGACCCAAACGGTAAGGCGCAATAGGGTGGAGAGTCTCTAGGAAACGTCCTGCGATTTAAAGCGAATCGTCGTTGATGGCCCTTTAATCCGCAAACTTGATCTCCCGCGTCTCCCCCATCAGCAACCCCTGATTCTGCTCCGTCACCTCCCTGATGTAATCCCACAACAACGTAATCCGTTTCAACTTGCGCAAATCCTCCCGGCAATACATCCAAAACTGCCGCGTGATCGCAATTTCCTCCCCCAGCACCGGCAACAACCGCGGGTCCTGCGCCGCCAAAAAGCACGGCAATATCGCCATCGACCGCCCCTGCTGCGCCGCGACGTACTGTGCAATCACGCTGGTACTGCGCAGGCTGGCGCTGGCGCCGGGCACTACATTCGCCAGGTACAGCAGCTCCGAGCTGAACGCCAAGTCATCCACGTAGCTGATAAACGGATGCTCGGCCAAGTCTGCCGGGCGGTGGATGGGCGGGTGTTGGTCGAGGTAGTCCTGGGTTGCGTAGAGCTGCAGTTTGTAGTCACACAGTTTGCAGCACACGTACGGCCCGTGTTCAGGGCGTTCCAGGGCGATAACGATGTCGGCTTCGCGCTTGGACAGGCTGATGAAGTGGGGCAGGGGCAGGATGTCGACCGAGATCGCCGGGTAGGTGTCGACGAAGTGGCTGAGCTGCGGGGTAACGAAAAAGCTGCCGAAACCCTCGGTGCAGCCCATGCGCACATGCCCGGACAGTGCCACGCCGGAGCCGGACACCTGCTCGCAAGCCATGTGCAAGGTGCTTTCGATGGACTCCGCGTAACCCAGCAAACGCTGGCCCTCGGCGGTCAGGACAAAGCCGTTGGTCCGGGATTTTTCGAACAGCAGGGTGCCAAGCGACACTTCCAAAGAACTGATGCGCCGCGACACGGTGGTGTAGTCCACCGCCAGGCGCTTGGCGGCCACGCTGGCCTTGCGGGTGCGGGCCACTTCGAGGAAAAACTTCAGGTCATCCCAGTTCAGGGAGCCCAATGACGTGATGTTTTTTTGCATATTGGACCGGCTTTTATGTGCGTTCTTATTAGAGATTTGCACATCTATACTCCAAAAACAGTCCGAACGCCTCATTTCCAAGGCGATTCACGCGCCTTGTCTCTGCATAACTACAAGATTGGAGACCACATGAACGCTTCTGCCGATATTTCCGTGCAACAGGTCAAGTTGCTGATCAATGGTGAATGGGTCGAGTCCAAGACCACCCACTGGCAAGACATCGTCAACCCGGCCACCCAAGAGGTGCTGGCCAAAGTCCCGTTCGCCACCGCCGATGAAGTCAACGCTGCCATCGACGCCGCCCACAGTGCCTTCCAGACCTGGAAGCTGACCCCGATCGGCGCGCGCATGCGCATCATGCTCAAGCTGCAAGCCCTGATCCGCGAACACTCCAAGCGCATTGCCGTCGTCCTCAGCGCCGAGCAGGGTAAGACCATTGCCGATGCCGAGGGCGATATTTTCCGTGGCCTGGAAGTGGTTGAGCACGCGTGCTCCATCGGCACCTTGCAGATGGGCGAATTCGCTGAAAACGTCGCCGGCGGCGTCGACACCTACACCCTGCGCCAGCCGATCGGCGTGTGCGCCGGCATTACCCCGTTCAACTTCCCGGCGATGATTCCGCTGTGGATGTTCCCGATGGCGATTGCTTGCGGTAACACCTTCGTGCTCAAGCCGTCCGAGCAAGACCCGCTGTCGACCATGCTGCTGGTGGAGCTGGCGCTGGAAGCCGGCGTACCGGCTGGCGTGCTCAATGTGGTGCACGGCGGCAAGGACGTGGTGGATGCGCTGTGCACCCATAAAGACATCAAGGCTGTGTCGTTCGTCGGCTCGACGGCTGTCGGCACCCACGTCTACGACCTGGCCGGTAAACACGGCAAGCGCGTGCAATCGATGATGGGCGCCAAGAACCACGCCGTGGTGCTGCCGGACGCCAACCGCGAACACACCTTGAATGCGCTGGTCGGCGCCGGTTTCGGCGCAGCGGGCCAGCGTTGCATGGCCACGTCTGTGGTGGTGCTGGTCGGCGCGGCCAAGCAATGGCTGCCAGACCTGAAAGCACTCGCGCAAAAGCTCAAAGTGAATGCCGGCAGCGAAGCGGGCACCGATGTCGGCCCGGTGATTTCCAAGCGCGCCAAGGCCCGCATCCTGGAGCTGATCGAAAGCGGCGTGAAAGAAGGCGCCAAGCTGGAGCTGGACGGCCGCGACATCAAGGTGCCGGGCTTCGCGCAAGGCAACTTCGTCGGCCCGACGCTGTTTTCGGGCGTAACCACGGACATGCAGATCTACACCCAGGAAATCTTCGGCCCGGTGCTGGTAGTGCTCGAAGTTGCCACCCTCGATGAAGCCATCGCGCTGGTCAACGCCAACCCATTCGGCAACGGCACCGGCCTGTTCACCCAAAGCGGTGCGGCAGCGCGTAAGTTCCAGAGTGAAATCGATGTAGGCCAGGTCGGCATCAACATCCCGATCCCGGTGCCGGTGCCGTTCTTCAGCTTCACCGGTTCGCGTGGCTCCAAGCTTGGCGACCTGGGCCCGTACGGCAAGCAAGTGGTGCAGTTCTACACCCAGACCAAAACCGTCACGAGCCGCTGGTTCGACGACGACACGGTCAACGATGGCGTCAACACCACCATCAACCTGCGCTGATTCCGGGAGACGACCATGAAGATTGCATTTATCGGCTTGGGCAACATGGGCGCGCCCATGGCCCGCAACCTGATCAAGGCCGGCCACGCGCTGAACCTGTTCGACCTGAACCAGACGGTTCTCAAAGAGCTGGCCGAACTCGGCGGCACTGTCAGCGATTCCCCGCGTGATGCGGCTAACGGCGCTGAATTGGTGATTACCATGCTGCCCGCCGCTGCCCACGTGCGCAGTGTGTGGCTGAATGAAGACGGCGTGCTCGCCGGGATCGGCAAGGGCGTACCGGCAGTGGATTGCAGCACCATCGACCCGCAAACCATCCGTGATGTAGCGGCTGCGGCGGCGAAGCAAGGTGTAGCCGTTGCCGACGCCCCCGTTTCCGGCGGCACCGGCGGCGCCAGCGCGGGCACCCTGACGTTCATGGTCGGCGCCACGCCAGAACTGTTCGCCAGCCTGCAACCGGTGTTGGCGCAGATGGGCCGCAACATCGTGCATTGCGGCGACGTCGGCACCGGCCAGATCGCCAAGATCTGCAACAACCTGCTGCTCGGTATCAGCATGGTCGGCGTCAGCGAAGCCATGGCCCTAGGCGATGCGCTGGGCATCGACACTCAAGTGCTGGCGGGGATCATCAACAGCTCCACCGGGCGTTGCTGGAGTTCCGACACCTACAACCCGTGGCCGGGCGTGATTGAAACCGCGCCGTCATCGCGGGGTTACACCGGTGGTTTTGGCGCCGACCTGATGCTCAAGGACCTGGGCCTGGCCACTGAGGCCGCGCGCCAGGCGAAACAACCGGTGATTCTGGGCGCTGTGGCCCAGCAGTTGTATCAATCGATGAGCCAGCGCGGGGAAGGGGGCAAGGATTTCTCGGCGATCATCAACAGCTATCGCAAGCCCGAGTAGAGGAGTGAGCCCGCTTGTTATGGCAAGCGGGCTTTAGATTGCTCACGCAAACACAAAATACTTACGCACCGTCTCAACCACTTCCCACGTCCCCTTCATCCCCGGTTCCACCACAAAGATATCCCCAGCCCGCAAGTGAATCGGCTCCATCCCTTCGGGCGTAATCACGCAGTAGCCTTCCTGGAAATGGCAGTATTCCCACTTCACGTATTCCACGTACCACTTGCCCGGTGTGCAGATCCAGGTGCCCATGATCTTGCTGCCGTCTTCGCTGGTGTAGGCGTTGAGGTTGACGGTGTGCGGGTCGCCTTCGAGTTTTTCCCATTTGCAGGCATCCAGGACCGGCAGAGGGTGGGTGTCGCGCAGTACGGTGATGGGCTTGGACATGATGACTCCGAGGCAGTGAATGCAAAGGTGAACCCTAAGGCCTTGGGCGTTGCGTCAGTGGTCTGAACTCGACATCGGGATGCCCAGAAGCGCAGGCTGGTGCGATTCCTCTGACACCCAGGCAGTCCATTTGGGAGCGGGCTTGCTCGCGAAGGCGTTGGGTCAGCCTAAGTATTCAGTGACTGACACTCTGCCTTCGCGAGCAAGCCCGATCCCACATTGGATGTTCAGTGTGCGGGCTGCTTTCGCCGGACGAAAGATTTGTGCATGAATCTGCGATTTCCTCGCAGTAAGTACGAAAGAATTCCCGCCTCGCGCTGGAATTAGCAAGAAAATGCACGTCTGGCCCTCGTATCATTCACCCCAGTGACAACCGAGAGCCTTGAAATGAACCCAATAACAACGTGGTGGGATATCAGCCCGCCCTTGAGCGCGGCGACCCCGACCTGGCCGGGGGATACGCCGTTCCAGGAAGAGCGCGTGTGGCAGTTTGGCCCGCAGTGCCCGGTGAATGTGGGGCGCGTGACCTTGTCGCCACACACCGGCGCCCATGTGGACGCGCCGCTGCATTACAGTGCCGACGGTGCGCCGATTGGCGCGGTGTCACTGGACGTCTACATGGGCCCGTGTCGCGTGTTGCATTGCCTGGGCAGCGGCGCGCTGGTGCAGCCGCACCAACTGCAAGGGCGTGTGGATAACTTGCCGGAACGCGTATTGCTGCGTACTTATCCACAAGCGCCGCTGACCGAGTGGGATTCGAATTTCACCGCCATTGCCCCAGCAACCGTCGAGTTGCTCGCCAGCCTGGGCGTGCGCCTGATCGGTATCGACACGCCGTCCCTGGACCCGCAACAGTCCAAGACCATGGATGCCCACAACGCCGTGGCGCGCCACGGCATGGCAATTCTCGAAGGCATCGTGCTCGATGACGTGCCGGAGGGCGATTATGAGTTGATCGCGCTGCCGCTGCGCTTTGCCAACCTGGACGCCAGCCCCGTCCGTGCCATTCTCCGCCCGCTCAAGGAGCCCACGCGATGAGCCAGTGTCCCTTCTCACCTGACTACCAACCGCCGGAAGAATGGCATAACGCCGAACTGAATTTTTCCGAGTCCATGAGCTATGGCGACTACCTGGACCTGGGCAAAGTCCTCAGCGCCCAGCACCCGCTGTCGCCGGACCACAACGAAATGCTCTTTATCATCCAGCACCAGACCTCGGAGCTGTGGATGAAACTGATGCTGCACGAGCTTAAGGCCGCTCGCGAGCACGTGCGTCTGGGCGAGTTGCCGCCGGCGTTCAAGATGCTGGCGCGGGTGTCGCGGATCTTTGATCAACTGGTGCACGCCTGGGCGGTGCTGGCGACGATGACGCCGTCGGAGTACAAGGCGATTCGCCCGTTCCTGGGGCAGTCGTCGGGGTTCCAGTCGTTCCAGTACCGTGAGATTGAATTTATCCTCGGCAATAAAAGCGCGGCGCTGTTACGCCCCCACGCGCATCGGCCGGCGTTGTTGAACGAGTTGAAAGTGGCGATTGCCACGCCGTCGCTGTATGACGAGGCGATCAATCTGATGGCCAAGGCTGGCTTGGCGATCGACCCCAAGCGCGCCGAACGCGACCCGACGGCGGCGACGGTTCATGATGAATCGGTGGAGGCGGCGTGGCGTGAGGTGTATCGCGACCCGAGCCGGTATTGGGATTTGTATCAGTTGGCTGAGAAGTTTATCGACCTGGAGGACTCGTTCCGCCAGTGGCGCTTCCGGCACGTGACTACGGTGGAGCGCATCATTGGCTTCCAGCCCGGCACCGGTGGCACGGAAGGCGTGGGTTACCTGCGCAAGATGCTCGACACCGTGCTATTCCCCGAACTGTGGCGAGTGCGTTCCACGCTCTAAACAAAAAGCCCCGGAATCACGGGGCTTTTTACATTTGGAATGCCATCAACAAGGTGGGAGGGGGCTTGCTCCCGATGGCAGTGTGTCAGCCAATACATCCGGTCTCTGACATACCGCTATCGGGAGCAAGCCCCCTCCCACAGGGATCACTGTGCATTCACTACAGCGCTACCCTTTTTGATCCGCATCCGGTAGGCAATGTAGATAACCCCCACCCAAATCGGCATCGCATACACCGACTCGCGAATGCCCGGGATAGCCAGCATCACGCTGATGATCATCACCATGAACGCCAGGCACAGGTAGTTGCTGAACGGGAACCAGAAGGTCTTGAACGACGGCACCACGCCTTGCTCGCCCATGGCCTTGCGGAACTTGATGTGGGTGAGGCTGATCAGCGCCCAGTTGATCATCAGCGAAGCAACCACCAGCGCGAACAGCAACTCCAGCGCACTGTGCGGCGCGACGTAGTTGACCACCACACACAGCATGGTCACCAACGCCGAGATCGCCAGGGCCCGAATCGGCACGCCTTGTTTGTTCAGCTTCATCAGCGATTTCGGTGCATCGCCTTGCTCGGCCAGGCCGAACAGCATGCGGCTGTTGCAGTACACGCCGCTGTTGTACACCGACAGCGCCGCGGTCAGCACCACGAAGTTGAGGATGTGCGCGGCGGTGTCGTTACCGATCAACGAGAAGATCTGCACAAACGGGCTGCCGCTGTAGGCATCGCCTGACGCGCCGAGGGTTTGCAGCAGTTGGTCCCACGGGTACAACGACAGCAGCACGGTCAGCGCGCCGACGTAGAAAATCAGGATCCGGTACACCACCTGGTTGATCGCTTTGGGGATCACTTTGCGCGGTTCGCTGGCTTCAGCGGCGGTGATACCTACCAGTTCCAGGCCACCGAACGAGAACATGATAAAGGCCATGGACATCAACAACCCCATGCCGCCATTCGGGAAGAACCCGCCGTGGCTCCACAGGTTGCTCACCGTGGCTTGCGGGCCGCCGGTGCCGCTGAACAGCAGGTAGCAGCCGAGCACGATCATGCCGACAATCGCCACCACCTTGATGATCGCGAACCAGAACTCGGCTTCACCGAAGAACTTCACGTTCAGGGTGTTGATCAGGTTCACCGCGACAAAGAACACCAGCGCGCTGACCCAGGTCGGAATCTCCGGCCACCAGAACTGGATGTACTTGCCCACCGCCGTCAGTTCGGCCATGCCCACCAGCACGTAAAGTACCCAGTAGTTCCAGCCCGCGAGGAAGCCTGCATAACCGCCCCAGTATTTGTGCGCGAAGTGGCTGAAGGAACCGGCCACCGGTTCTTCGACGATCATCTCGCCGAGCTGGCGCATGATCAGGAACGCGATGAACCCGGCGATCGCGTAACCGAGGATCATCGACGGCCCCGCCGACTTGAGCACCCCGGCCGAGCCGAGGAACAAGCCCGTGCCAATCGCCCCTCCCAAGGCGATCAGCTGAATATGCCGGTTCTTCAGGCCACGCTTGAGGCCTACCGGGTTAACCATGTCATCCGCCATTAACATTCCCTTCTACTTGTTTTTCTCAGGGTTGATTGCACGCCGCACCCGCCCCCCAGAACTGCTGAGGGGTCAGATATTACTCTGCGTAAACTTTTCGTAATACAGCTGAACGCCATCAAGTGCCTGATCCGCCAGCCATTGTTGGATGGACTCGACCATTGGCGGGGGGCCGCACACGTACATATCGGCCGATCTGTCCCGCAATTCGGCCAGATCGAAATGTTCGGTGAGGTAGCCGCGCTTGCCCGACCACTCGGGCGACGGATCGCTGAGCACTTCGGTGTAGCGAAAATTCGCAATGTTCGCGGCGTACGCATGAATGCGCGCGGCTTCGCATAAATCCTCGGCCCCGCGCACGCCGTAATACAGGTGCACCGGCTGCGCGCAGCCATTCGCCGCCAATTCGTCGAGCATGCCCAGCAGCGCCGATAACCCGGTGCCACCCGCCACCAGCACCAGCGGTTGGCGGACCTGCCTGAGGTAGAACGCCCCCAATGGTGCTTCCATCCGCACTTCATCACCGACCTGGCAACGCTCGCGCAGGTAGTTGCTCATCACCCCATCCGGCAGCAGGCGGACCAGGAACTGCAATTGATTGCCCGGCCGATTGGCGAAGGAATAGGAGCGCCAGCTGTCTGTACCAGGAACCGACAGGCGGGCGTATTGGCCCGGCAGGAAGTCCAGCGCGGCTTCTAACTGAATGTGCAAAATCGCCGTGCTGGCCGAAACCTGCTGCACCTCGCTCACCGTGCCACGCACCTGTACCGGGCCCGGTGCGTTGCACAGGCTCGAATCAAAATCGAAGTAAAACGTCGCGTCGGATTGCACCCGTGTCTGGCAACTGAGCATTTTGCGCTGTTGCAGGTCGAGGCTGGAGAGGGCTTCTTCGTCGACATAATCCTGGCTGTAATCACCCGACTCGCAACGGCCCTGGCACGTGCCGCACACGCCTTCGCGGCAATCCAGGGGGATTTTTATGCCGTTGCGCAGTGCGGCGTCCAACAGGATTTCATCGGCGCCCACCGGGAAAAACAGGGTCTTGCCGTCGGCAAAACTGAAGGCCACTTTGTGATTCATCTGCAGTGCTCCGGCGCTTTAGAGGTGATAGAAATCCAGCACCGAGTTGATGGTGTCGTTGAGCAGCACCGCGTGTTTGCGGGTGATCAGCCAGCTGTCGCCATGGGGTTTGAGGTGATACGTGGCAGGCCCATAAAACTGCTCCGAAGTCGCCAGTCGGTAGAACAGCGTGTGCCAGTTCAGCTTCACTTCCAGTAACCCGCCCGGCTGCTCGGCAATCCGCACGTTGTTGATCAGGTGCAAGGTGCGTGGCATGGGCGTGGCCGACGCCGCCTTGCCGGTACGCAGGCGGAACACGCGGTCTTCAAGGCCCGAGCGGTTGGCGTAATAGATCAGCGACATCTCGCGCTTGGGGTCGCGGGTGTAGACGTGCTCCGAGTCCCATTGCGGCAGGTGGAACTCACTCTGCGGGTCGAACAGCTGCACATAGGCGTCCCAGTCCTGGGCGTCGCACAGTTCGGATTTACGGTAAAAAAACTGCTCGATCTGGTACTGCAATTGCGCATTCATTACTGCACCTCCCGCAGTTTCAGCGCTTGCAGGTCCAGGCCCTTGAGCAGGAACTGCTGCCAGTTGCGGTGCTGGTTGACGTACAAGCCTTCATGGGTGAATTCGGTTCCGGTCATGGCCGGTTGGATGCCAATGGCTTCGCTGTTCGGCGTAGGCCCGGTTGCCCAGCGATGGCTGCCGCGCGAGATATCGCTCCAGCGTTCCAGGCGGCCCTGGAAACCGCGCTGGGCCTCGCGAAACTCCACCAGGTCATCCGGCGTGCCCATGCCGGACACGTTGAAAAAATCCTCGAACTGGCGAATGCGGTTTTCGCGGTCGGCGTCGGACTCGTTCTTCACGCCCAGGCATTGGCTGATAATTTCAGTCTTGTTCCACGCCACCGGGCGGATGATGCGCAGCTGCGAGCTGATCTGGTCGAGGAAGAACAGGCTCGGGTAGATATTCAGGTTGCGCAGGCGGTGCATCATCCATTCGGCCTTTTGCTGGCCATGTTCTTCCACCAGGCGCGGCATGATCGTGGCGTAGCCGGAGCGCACCGTCGGGTTGGGCATGTCGCTGAACAGCAGGCTGTGGCCATTGTTGAAGGCGAACCAGCCGTCATCGGTATTCGCGTCGCCGGCACCGAGCTTGCTGTAATCCAGCGTGGCGCCTGAGCCCGTGCCGTTTTCAGTATTGACCTGCTGGCGATGCTGCACCGTGGCCACGTAGTTGTAGTGCACGGTGCTGACGTGATAACCGTCCAGGCCGTTTTCGTTCTGCAGCTTCCAGTTGCCGTCGTAGGTGTAGGCGGATTTACCCGGCAGCACTTCCAGCTCACCAGTGGCTGACTGCGCGACCATCATGTCGAAGAACACTTTGGCGTCGCCGAGGAACGCTTCGAGGCTGTCTGTGCCATTCACGTCCAGGCTGATGAAAACAAACCCCTTGTAGCTGTCGATGCGGGCCTTTTTCAGGCCGCGGGTGGCTTTATCGAAGCCTTCCGGGTATTCCCCCGGCGCCTTGACCTTCACCAGCCGGCCGTCGCTTTTGTAGCACCAGGCGTGGAACGGGCAGGTGAAGGTGGATTGGTTGCCCTTGCCGACGCGCGTGAGGGTGGTGCCGCGATGCTGGCAGGCGTTGATCAATGCGTTGAGTTTGCCCTCGCCGTCGCGGGTGATGATCATCGGCTGGCGCCCGGCGCGCATTGTCACGAAGTCGTGGTTATGGGCCAGTTCGCTTTCGTGACAGGCGTAGATCCAGTTCTTTTCGAAGATCAGTTCCATCTCCAGGTCGAACAGTTCGGGTTCGGTGAACATGTCCCTGGCGATGCGGAACACTTCATCCGCCGGACGAAAATCCAGGCAGCTTTCGATAAACGCTTTCCACTGCTCGACGCTTCTTGCACCACTCATGGGAGGCACCTTGTTTGATAGGGGCTAATCGGTGGTTTATTAGAGGCAGCGTGGCAGTGCGCGGGCTATCCGCTTAATGGGGGAAGGTGGGCCGGAAAATTGGGCAGCAAATACTCACAACGGTGCAGGGCGGCGGTGCAATGCGCTACTGTCATGCAAGGCAAACGGCGCAAAAGCCTGCCCGTTATCCACATAGTCGACGGTTGCTATCCACCCAGTTGCAAGACGGCCGGCGTGGCTTGGAACTTGCTGTCGATCTACACCGACGCGCCGCCAGAGCGCGCAACAGCCTAACCGCCGTGGGTGCACCCTGATGAGTAGCCATACACGCGATATCCATATTCAACGCTTCGACCTGGAGGGCGCCTGCAGCTGGATGTCCGGCATCTGCGGGCCGCATCGCCTGGCGACGGCGACGCCCGAGCGCTTGCGCTTTCACCACAGTGCCAATGTGTTCAAGTCCCGCGCCACCACCTTGGGCGTGATCGAATACGGCACTGATGTGACCATCGACATCGAAGACGCCGAGCATTTCAGCAGTTACAGCCTGAGCCTGCCGCTGGTGGGCGAGCAGGAGTTGAGCAAGAACGGTTTGAGCCTGAGCTCCAATTGCGATCAAGGGGTGATCATTTCGCCCAACGAGCATCAGGTGCTGGCTATTTCCGGTGATTGCCGCAAGTTGCAGGTGGTCATTACGCGCGCGGCGATGAGCGAATCCCTTGAGGGCTTGTTGCAGCGGCCGATTGAAGCGCCGCTGCGGTTTGAGTCTGTGATGGATGCGGTGGACGGTGCTTCGGCGTCGTGGTGGCGCATGGCGCGGTATTTCATCGCCGAGCTTGAACGCAGCAGCGAGTTGTATGAGCAGGCGGCGTTTACCCGCGATCTGGAAAGCTCGCTGATCAAGGGCCTGATCCTCGCCCAGCCGAACAACTACTCCGAAGAACTGCGCGACGTACTCGGCGTGAAGCTGCCGCATTACTTGATTCGCGCGCGGCAGTACATCCACGACAACGCCCGCGAAGCCGTGCATCTGGAAGACCTGGAAACCGCTGCCGGGGTATCGCGGTTCAAGTTGTTCGATGCGTTTCGCAAATACTTTGCCTTGTCGCCCATGGCGTACTTGAAGAAACACCGGTTGGGCGCGGTGCGCCAGGACATCCTCGAACACGGCTCTACGCGTACCATTTCCGAAATCGCCCTGGGTTGGGGGTTTACGCACTTGGGCCGGTTCTCGGCGGAATACCGCAAGCTGTTTGACGAGTCGCCCAGCCAGACCTTACAGCGCAAGCGCCTGCGCAGCCTTTGAAGACAATGAGGATCAAACTGTGGGAGCTGGCTTGCCTGCGATGGCGGTGGGCCAATCAGCAAAGATGCCAACTGATCCACCGCTATCGCAGGCAAGCCAGCTCCCACATTGGATATCCAGTGTTTGGGCGATCTCAGATCAGCTCTTCCACCAATTGCAGGCAATGACTCAGCCCCGGCGACTGATCATTCACCCGGCGGCTGAGAATGATCGGCGAGGTCGCGGTGGTTTCCACAATCGGCGTATAGCCGATATCCGCGCGGTGCAGCACCTGCACCGAGGCCGGTACCAGGGTCACGCCCATGCCCGCGCCGACCAGCCCGATAGCGGTCTGCAACTCGTTGGTCCACTGCGCCACCTGGAGGCTCAAGCCGTGGGCGTCGAACAGCGCAATCACATGGTCGGCATAGCTGGGGCGCGGGTTGCCGGGGTAGAGCACAAAGGGTTCGGTGGCCAACTGGGCGAGGCTGGCGGGGGCGCCGAGCAACCGGTGGCCGGCCGGCAGCACCGCCACCAGTCGGTCCTCAACCAGCACGCGCTGGACGATGGCCGGGTCGTCGATGCGAATACGCCCGAAGCCCACGTCGATACGCCCGGCCTTGAGCGCTTCGACCTGCTGCAAGGTGGTCATCTCCGAGAGCCCCAATTCCAGCTCCAGCGCTTCATGGTTGCGCAGCCGTCGAATCAACTCCGGCAGCACGCCGTACAACGTCGATGGCGCGAAGCCGATGCCCAACCAGGTCTTCTCGCCCAGGCCGATGCGCCGTGTGTTGTCGCAGACCTTGCCCAGTTGTTCCAGCAGCACATTGGCGTGCTCATAGAAAAACCGCCCGGCCTCGGTCAGCCGCAGCGGTCGGCCGCGTTCCAGCAAAATCACCCCCAATTCATCTTCCAATTGCTGGATCTGCCGGCTCAACGGCGGCTGGGCGATGTGCAGGCGTTCGGCGGCGCGGGTGAAGTTGAGGGTTTCACCCAGCACCTGGAAATAGCGCAGATGACGCAGTTCCATCACGGCTCCTTTCATACCTTGAAGGTATTGTGCGAGACCCATTCTATATTGGAAGCCAGCAAAAATACGGCACAGAATCGGCTCAAACCTATAAAGAACCCAACGGGTATAGCCATGCCGATTTGCGCCATCGAGTCGATCGAGACCATCATCGTCGACCTCCCGACCATCCGCCCGCACAAGCTGGCGATGCACACGATGCAAAACCAGACCCTGGTGATTATCCGCGTGCGTTGCGCCGACGGCATTGAAGGTATCGGCGAGTCCACCACCATCGGCGGCCTGAGCTACGGCAATGAAAGCCCCGACAGCATCAAGATCAATATCGATCGGCACTTCGCGCCGCTGTTGATTGGCCAGGACGCGAGCAATATCAATGCTGCCATGTTGCGCCTGGAGCGTAGCATTCGCGGCAATACGTTTGCCAAGTCCGGCGTCGAAAGCGCCTTGCTTGACGCCCTCGGCAAACGCCGCCACCTGCCGGTCAGCGAACTGCTCGGCGGCCGCGTGCGCGACGCCTTGCCGGTGGCCTGGACGCTGGCCAGCGGCAACACCGAACAGGACATTGCCGAGGCCGAAACGATGCTCGACCTGCGCCGTCACCGTATCTTCAAATTGAAGATTGGCGCCGGTGAAGTCGGCCGCGACCTGGCCCACGTCATCGCGATCAAAAAGGCCCTGGGCGAGCGCGCCAGTGTGCGCGTTGACGTCAATCAGGCGTGGGACGAAGCCGTGGCCCTGCGTGCGTGCAAAGTGCTCGGTGATAACGGCATCGACCTGATTGAACAACCGATCTCACGCAATAACCGCAGTGGCATGGCACGGCTGAACCTGTCGAGCCCGGCGCCGATCATGGCGGACGAATCGATTGAATGTGTGGAAGACGCCTTCAACCTGGCCCGCGAAGGCGCGGCCTCGGTGTTCGCGCTCAAGATTGCCAAAAATGGCGGCCCGCGCGCGGTATTACGCACCGCCGCGATTGCCGACGCGGCGGGCATCGGCCTCTACGGCGGCACCATGCTTGAAGGCGGCATCGGCACCCTGGCCTCGGCGCATGCCTTCCTCACCTTGAACACGCTGGCGTGGGACACCGAACTGTTCGGCCCACTGCTGCTGACCGAAGACATCCTCAGCGAGCCGCTGGTGTACCGCGATTTCCAGCTGCATGTGTCGCGCTTACCGGGCCTGGGCCTGACTATTGATGAAGAGCGTCTGGCGTTCTTCCGTCGTGACAAACACTAAGAGGCGCCTGCCATGTTGTTCCACGTAAAAATGACCGTGAACCTGCCCATCGACCTCAACCCCGAACGCGCGGCGGCCCTGAAAGCCGACGAGAAGGCCCTGGCGCAGCGCCTGCAACAGGAGGGCAAATGGCGCCACCTGTGGCGCATCGCCGGGCATTACGCCAACTACAGCGTGTTCGATGTCGACAGCGTCCAGGCACTGCACGACCTGCTGATGCAACTGCCGCTGTTCCCCTATATGACCATCGAAATTAACGCCCTGTGCCGGCACCCTTCGTCGATCCGTGAAGACGACCGCTGAGCCTGTTTTGCACCCAATAATGACAAGATGAGGATTGCACCATGACCATCCGACTTTCCCAGACTGCCCACGCCCAACAGTTTCTCGAAGAAGCCAGCGGCAGCCTCAACGACGGCGGCAACCCGCGCACCAAGGCGTTGGTTTACCGGATCCTGCGCGACACGGTGAACATCATCGAAGACCTGGAGGTGACCCCGGAAGAGTTTTGGAAAGCGGTCAATTACCTCAACGAATTGGGCAAGAACCAGGAAGCCGGTTTGCTTGCTGCCGGGTTGGGCCTGGAGCATTACCTGGACCTGCTGATGGACGCCGCCGACGAAGCGGCCGGCAAATCCGGTGGCACCCCGCGCACCATTGAAGGCCCGCTGTATGTGGCCGGGGCGCCGCTGTCCAAGTACGAGGCGCGGTTGGACGATGGCAAGGACGACGCGGTGCCGCTGTTTATGCGTGGGCAAGTACGCGATACCGACGGCACGCCGTTGGCAGGGGCGATTGTCGATGTGTGGCAGGCCAATACCGGCGGCACGTATTCGTGGTTTGACCCGACGCAATCCGAGTTCAACCTGCGCCGGCGTATCGAGACCGATGCCCAGGGCAACTACCGGTTTCGCAGCATCGTGCCGTCAGGGTATGGCTGCCCGCCGACCGGGCCGACCCAGCAGTTGCTCGATCAACTGGGGCGTCATGGGCAGCGGCCGGCGCATATTCACTTCTTCATTTCGGCGCCGGGGCATCGGCATTTGACCACGCAGATCAACCTGTCGGATGACCCGTACCTGCATGATGATTTTGCCTATGCGACGCGCGATGAATTGATCGCCGAGATTCGCTTCAGTGACGACCGGCAACTGGCGCGCGAGTTTGGCGTGGAAGGGCGGTTTGCGCAGATTGATTTTGATTTTGCGCTGCAATCGTCCGGCGCACCGCAGGAGCAGAAACGCATGCAGCGCGTGCGCGCCCTCGAAGACTGATTAACGCGGTTTAAAAATGTGGGAGCGGGCTTGCTCGCGAATGCGATGGATCAGCCAGCACATGTATTGACTGGCACACCGCCTTCGCGAGCAAGCCCGCTCCCACATGGGTTCTGTGGTGTTCTGGTTATTTGCGTACGACTAAGTCCAGCACCTCATCCCGATCCTTGATCTTCTGCAACACAATCTCCGAGCGAATATCCATCACCCCGGCCGTGCGGTTCAGGTGGTTCACGATAAAGTCCGAAAAGTGCTTGAGGTTGCGTGCCTGCACCCGCAACACATAGTTGCTGGCCCCGGTAATCACATACGCACTGGCCACCTCCGGCCAGCCTTGCACCTTCTTGATAAACGTCTCATGCCAATCCTCCACATCCTGGCGTAATGACAGGTGGACGATGGCTTCCAGCTCGATTCCCAGTTGCTCGGCATTCAACACCGCGCGGTAGCCGCTGATGATTCCCTCGCTCTCCAGCAGGCGCAAGCGACGCAGGCAGGCGGAAGGCGACAGGGCGACTTTTTCCGCCAGTTCCTGGTTACTGATACGGCCGTCCTGTTGCAGAAAATGCAGGAGGCGCAGGTCGGTGGCGTCAAGAATCATGCTTAGAATAAATCCGCGTGTTTTGGAGTTAAATTCGAATTTCCTACAGCTTAATTAGCCTGTTGCCCGCCACTTTGCACGAAAATTCTCTAAAGTTTCGTTCATTATTTTGTCCATCGTCACTTATAAGAATCAGGACAGACCATGACCACTCGAAGCCACTGCCAAGCCCTCGACGCCCAGGACCCGTTGGCGCCACTGCGTCGCCAGTTCGCCCTGCCCGAGGGCGTCATCTACCTCGACGGCAACTCCCTCGGTGCGCGCCCGGTGGCGGCCTTGGCGCGGGCGCAGGCGGTGATTGCAGAGGAGTGGGGCAATGGCCTGATTCGCAGTTGGAACAGCGCCGGCTGGGCAGCGTTGTCGCAGCGCCTGGGCAACCGCCTGGCGCCGCTGATCGGTGCCCGCGACGACGAAGTGGTGATTACGGATACCACGTCCATCAATCTGTTCAAGGTGCTCAGCGCCGCGTTGAGCGTGCAGCGCCAACGCGCGCCGGCGCGCAAGGTGATTGTCAGCGAGGCGAGCAATTTCCCCACCGACCTGTACATCGCCGAAGGCCTGGCCGAGCTGCTGCAACAGGGTTATTCGCTGCGACTGGTCAACCGCCCGGACGAGCTGCCGCAGGCCATCGACCAGGACGTCGCGGTGGTGATGCTCACCCACGTCAATTACAAGACCGGCTACATGTACGACATGCAGGCGCTCACTGCGTTGAGCCACGAGTGCGGCGCGCTGAGCATCTGGGACCTGGCCCATTCGGCGGGTGCGGTGCCCATCGACCTGCATAAGGCCGGTACCGATTACGCGATTGGCTGCACCTACAAATACCTCAATGGCGGGCCGGGCTCCCAGGCATTTGTGTGGGTCAACCCGACGTTGGTGGACGTGGTACGCCAGCCGTTGTCGGGCTGGTTCGGGCATACCCGGCAATTCGCCATGGAGGCTCAATATGCCCCAAGCAGCGGCATCGCCCGTTACCTGTGCGGCACGCAGCCGATCACCTCATTGGCGATGGTCGAATGCGGCCTGGAGATTTTTGCCCAAACCGATATGGCCAGCCTGCGCAGCAAGTCCCTGGCGCTGACTGACCTGTTTATCGCCTTGGTGGAGGCCCGTTGCGCTGCCCATGGTTTGGTGCTGATCACCCCGCGTGAGCACGCCCAGCGCGGCAGCCATGTGAGCTTCGAACACCCGGAAGGTTACGCGGTGATTCAAGCCCTGATCGCCCGTGGCGTGATCGGCGATTACCGCGAGCCGCGCATCATGCGCTTTGGTTTCACCCCGCTGTACACAAGCTTTACCGAGGTGTGGGATGCGGTGGAAATCCTCGGCGACATCCTCGACAACCACACCTGGGACCAGCCGCAATTCAAAGTGCGCAACAGCGTCACCTAAGAACACTGCAAGACCAATGTGGGAGCGGGCTTGCTCGCGAAAGCGGTGTATCAGAAACATATTCTGTAACTGACCCACCGCCTTCGCGAGCAAGCCCGCTCCCACAGTGGATCTGTGTCTATATCCAAACCGTGCAATCACAATAATAAAGGGGCACACCACGTGACCACGCCAGACAACGGCTTTGCAGAGATCACCCATCGCGAACTGGGCCTGAGGCGTCAGCTGACTTCCGGCCAGATGAGCATGATCGCCATCGGTGGCGCCATCGGCACCGGGCTGTTTATGGGCAGTGCCTATGCCATCGGCTATGCCGGGCCCAGCGTGCTGGTGAGCTACGCCATCGGCGCGCTGATTACCTTACTGCTGATGGGCTGCCTGGCGGAGATGACGGTGGCGCATTCCACCTCAGGCTCCTTTGGCGCGTATGCCGAGTTCTATATCAGCCCCTTGGCCGGTTTTCTGGTGCGTTACGCGTACTGGGCGGCGATTGTGCTGGCGGTCGGCGCGGAGGTCACGGCGGTGGCGATGTACATGAAGTACTGGTTCGCCAACGTGCCGGAGTGGGTGTGGATCGTGTCGTTTTCCAGTGTGTTGATTCTGCTCAATGCGATCAGCGTGAAGACCTTCGGTAATTTTGAATACTGGTTCTCTACGATCAAGATCAGCGCCATTGTCGGCTTCATCATCCTCGCGGTGTACGTGGTATTCGGCTCCGGCAACCCGCAATACGGGGTGCAGAACTACACGGCCCACGGCGGCTTTTTTCCGCATGGCTTGAGCGGCATGTGGATCGCGGTGATCGTGTCGATCTTCAGCTACCTGAGCGTGGAGATGATCGCGGTGGCCGCCGGTGAAGCGGCCGACCCGGAACAGGCGGTGAAGAAAGCCTTTCGCGCGACCATCGTGCGTCTGGTGGTGTTCTACCTGCTGACCCTGGCGCTGATGCTGGCCATCGTGCCGTGGAACCAGTCCGGGCAGACCCAGAGCCCGTTCGTAACGGTGATGCAGACCATCGGCATTCCCGGTGCCACCGGGGTGATGAATTTCGTGATTCTGATCGCGGCGCTGTCGGCGATGAACAGCCAGCTCTACATCACCACGCGCATGATGTTCAGCCTGTCTCGCGCAGGCTTTGCGCCCAGGTCCATGGGCGCCTTGAGCAAGAGCGGGATTCCGTTGAACGCCTTGCTGCTGTCCAGTTCGGGCATTGCCCTGGCGACGCTGCTGAACGTGGTGTACCCGGAAAGTTCGTTCACCTTGATGATGGCGATCTCAATGTTTGGCGCGATCTTCACCTGGTTCATGATCTTCCTCACGCACTTTTTTTTCCGCCGCTATCGCAAGCGTAACGGCGGCGCACAGCTGTCGTTCCAACTGCGCCTGTTCCCCTACAGCACGCTGCTGGGCCTGGTGCTGATGGGCGCGGTGATGATCACCACGTATTTCACCGAGGCGTTCAAGATGACTCTGGTGTTCGGCGTGCCGTTCCTGCTGATTCTGTCGGCGGTGTATTACGGGTTTTTCCGCAAGGGCAGGGCCAAGGCGTCGAACAAGGCCTTGGCATAACCGGGCAATTGTTCGAACGAACGCGCGCATAACAGCAGCGTGCGTCGGGCCCAATCCTCTCGCAGAGGTTGGGCCTTGATCGGGCGCTCCAGTGGCCAGCGTTCCAATGCCGCTTGGGGCACAATCCCCAGGCCCGCGCCCCGGGCGACCATGCGCATGACCCCATCAAAACCCTCGGCGCGAATGCGGGTTTGCAGGCGAAAGCCGCTGTGCAGCGCCTGTTCTTCCAGGTACACCGCCAGCGCACTGTTGGCGGCCAGGCCTACATAGTCGTGTTGCAGGCTGTCGATAAAACTCACCGAACCGGTCGCCAGCGGATGCTCCAAAGGCATGATCAGCACCAGCGGGTCGTCGCGAAAGGGCGCGGTCTGCAAGCCGTGGGTGTCGACGGCGTCGGAAATAATCCCCAAGTCCGCCGTGCCTTGGCGCAAGGCCTGGGTGATGCGCAGGCTCGGCAGTTCCTGCAACTCGATATCGAGGTTGGGGTGCTCGCACAAAAAATCCGCGAGCAGTTCCGGCAGGTATTCGCTGAGGGCGGTGGTGTTGCACAGCAGGCGCACCTGGCCTTTGACACCCTTGGCGTATTCCGCCAGTTCCTGTTGCAGGTGTTCGGCTTGTTGCAGCAGCAAGCGCGCGTGCCGGGCCAGCGCGTTGCCGGCGGCGGTGGGTGTAACGCCACGGCGGCCGCGTTCGAGCAACTCAATGCCCAGTGACGCCTCCATCGCGCGAATGCGTGCGCTGGCGGCGGCCAGGGATAAATGGCTGCGGCTGGCGCCTGCGGTGATGTTGCCGGTGTCGAGGGTGTGCAGGTAGAGGCGCAGGTCGATCAGGTCAAAGTGCATGGCTGGAAATTTCCTGTGACTGGGCTGGCCCCATCGCGGGCAAGCCCGCTCGCACATTTTGAGGTGTGAGTAGCGTAACGGTGGGCGCTGGCTTGCCGGCGATGGCCATCTAAGCCTCATGCAAAACAAGAGGCTGCCTCAGTATATGGCGAATTTCAGCGCCCATTGAAAAGCCCCACACTCGGCCCATGAATACCTTCCTCGCGTTCTACCAAAACCTCGGCCCCGCCTTGACACTGCTGGTGATTGGCACCTTCCTGCTGGCCGGCACGGTAAAAGGGATCATCGGCCTGGGCCTGCCCACGGTCGCCATGGGCATGCTCGGCCTGGCTATGCTCCCGGTGCAGGCTGCCGCGTTACTGATCATTCCTTCAACGGTGACAAACCTCTGGCAACTGGCATTCGGTGGCCACCTGAGCGCATTGCTCAAGCGCCTGTGGCCGATGCTGTTGCTGATTTTCCTCGGCACCGGGCTCGGCACCGTCTGGCTGGGCATGGACGGCGGGCATTGGGTGGTGCGCGCGTTGGGCGGCGCCCTGCTGGTGTACGCGCTGAGCGGGTTGCTGTTGCCGACGTTCAAGGTGAAGCCGGCAGCCGAACGCTGGTTGGGTCCGGTGTGCGGGCTGATCACCGGCCTCATCACTTCGGCCACGGGTGTGTTCGTGATTCCAGCCGTGCCGTACCTGCAAGCCTTGGGCTTGAACCGCGATCAGTTGGTACAGGCCTTGGGGTTGTCGTTCACTGTCTCGACCCTGGCGCTGGCCGCCGGTCTGGCCTGGCGCGGCACCTTGGGCGGCGGCGAAATAAACGCCTCGCTGCTGGCGCTGGTGCCCGCCCTGTTGGGTATGTGGCTGGGCCAGGCGCTGCGCCGGCGCATCAGCGCGGTGCTGTTCAAACGGGTATTTTTTATCGGCATGGCCTTACTGGGTGGTCATTTATTGATCAGTGGCTAAGTCAAAAGTGCTCCTGCAATTCGTGCGTTTTGGTCAAATGTATTTTGCGGCGCCGCGGCTTATTCCGAGGGTGCAATGTCGATAGCCTGCCGGCAGACATTGTTAACCCTCTGGATTCCCTCCCATGAAAAACGTCCTCCTGCTGAACGGCGGCAAGAAATTCGCCCACTCCGACGGTCGCTATAACACCACGCTGCATGAGACTGCCGTGGCCGTTCTCGACCGTGGTGGCCTCGACGTCCAAGTCACGCATATCGACGAAGGCTACGACGTCGCCGAAGAGGTCGCCAAATTCCTCTGGGCCGACGTGATCATCTACCAGATGCCCGGCTGGTGGATGGGTGCGCCGTGGATCGTCAAGAAGTACCTCGACGAAGTCTTCACCGAAGGCCACGGCAGCCTGTACGCCAGCGACGGCCGGACCCGTTCCGATACCTCGCAGAAATACGGCAGCGGCGGCCTGATCCAGGGCAAACAGTACATGCTGTCGCTGACCTGGAACGCGCCGCAGCAAGCCTTCGACGACCCGACTGATTTCTTCGAAGCCAAGGGCGTGGACGCGGTGTACTTCCCGTTCCACAAGGCCAATGAGTTTCTCGGCATGACCGGCCTGCCGACCTTCCTCTGCGTGGACGTGATGAAACGCCCGGCCATCGAGGTCGACGTGGCGCGCTACGAGCAGCATCTGGCGCAGGTGTTCAACCTCTCGGTGTAAGCTGCGGTTAACCGATAAAGAGGACTGCCTGTGAAAGCCCGATCCGATGAGCTACAGATCTTCGTCAGCGTGATTGAGTGCGGCTCGATTTCGGCTGCGGCGGAGCAGGTCGGGCAGACGCCGTCGGCGGTCAGCCGCACCTTGTCGCGCCTGGAGGCCAAGCTCGACACCACGCTGATCAACCGCACCACGCGGCGCATGGACCTGACCGAAGAGGGCAAGTACTTCTTTGAGCAGGCCAAGGTGATTCTGGCGCAGATGGATGACCTGGAAGAACGCCTGTCGTCGCGCCAGAAGAAACCGGCGGGGCGCCTGCGCATCAATGCCGCCGTGCCGTTCATGCTGCACGGGATCGTGCCATACATCGCCGAGTTTCGCCGTTTGTACCCGGATATCCAGCTGGAGCTGAACAGCGATGACCTGATCATCGACCTGCTCGAGCAGAGCACCGACATTGCCATTCGCATCGGTGTCCTGGCCGATTCCACCTTGCATGCACGCGCCCTTGGCTGCACACCGCTGCATATCCTGGCCAGCCCCGAATACCTCAAGCAATACGGCACGCCCAGCACGGTCGCGGCGTTGGCGGATCACACGTTGATGGGCTTCACGCAGACAGAAACGCTCAACCATTGGCCATTGCGCCACGTGGAAGGTGATCGATGGCTGATCCAGCCCGGCATTGCGGCGTCCAGCGGCGAGACCTTGCGCCAGTTGGCAATGGAAGGGCAGGGCATTTGCTGCCTGTCGAACTTCATGACGGTCGAAGACATCAACGCCGGGCGCCTGGTGCCGCTGCTGGAAGCGTTCAACAGTGGCTATCGCCAGCCGATCCACGCGGTGTTCTACCGCAACTCGCAGTTGGCGTTGCGCATCCAGTGCTTTCTGGACTTCATTCAGGCCAAGCTGGCGCGGTATGCCTGCTGATTCGTGACCGCAGCGCAAGATTGAATTGGGCGACAGGGCCTTATTCGACGCGAATGCAGGCTTGATACTGGGGGCATCACTTACCCAGTCAGGAGCACTCTCCATGCACGTATTCGTTACCGGCGCCGCAGGTTTTATCGGTGGCTCCATTGCAACCGGCCTGGCCAACGCCGGGCACCACGTCACCGGCCTGGTACGCAGCGCCGAACAAGCCGCTGAGATGACTCGCCTGGGCATCACCGCAGTGATCGGCACCCTTGATGACGCCGCGGTGTTGACCGAGCAAGCGCAGAAAGCCGATGCGGTGATCAACGCCGCGAGCAGCGATCATCGTGCAGCCGTGGAAACCTTGCTGGCCGCCTTGAAAGGCTCGAACAAGGTGTTCCTGCACACCAGCGGTTCGAGCATCGTCGGTGATGCGTCGGGCGGTAAGGCCAGCGCTGTCATCTACCGTGAAGACAACCTGCCGGAGCCGACCGTCGACAAGGCCGCTCGCGTAGCCATCGATAACCTGATCCTGGCCGCGGCCAAGGACGGCGTGAATTCGGCGGTGATTTGCAACACCCTGATTTATGGCCACAGCCTGGGCGTGAAGCGGGACAGCGTGCAATTGCCGCGACTGCTCAAGCAGGCGCGCAAGAGCGGCGTGGTGCGCCATGTGGGCACCGGGCAGAACATCTGGTCCAACGTGCATATTGAAGACGTGGTTGCGCTCTACCTTCTGGCGCTGACGAAAAACATTCCGGGCACGTTCTACTTTGTGGAAAGTGGCGAGGCGTCGTTTGTCGACATGACCACCGCGATTGCTCAAGCGCTGCAGCTGGGCGCGCCGCAGGATTGGCCGTTGGCTGACGCGCAAGCCGAATGGGGCTATGAAATGGCCAACTACGGCCTGGGTTCCAACAGCCGCGTGCGTGGCAAGCATGCCCGTGAACAACTGGGCTGGGCGCCGACGCGTACGTCGGTGGTGGAGTGGATTCGCCACGAAATGGTGTGATGTTCGCTTAACACCGGAGTGCGGCCATCGCGGGCAAGCCCGGCTCCCACATCGACCGAGTCGTTCAAGCAACACGCGGTCAAAGTGGGCGCTGGCTTGCCTGCGATAGGGGCCACTCGGTCTACCTGACCTGACACTTCACTGGCCCCACCCGCCGCAATTCCGTACCATTCCCCGCCTAATCCCCCGCAATGCCCTGGTACCCCATGAAACTCACCCGTCTGCGCGCCGATGCCCTGGCCGGCCTGACCACGTCTTTTGCACTGCTGCCCGAATGCATCGCCTTTGCGTTGGTCGCGCACCTTAACCCGCTGATGGGGCTCTACGGCGCCTTCATCATTTGCACCCTCACCGCGTTGTTCGGCGGCCGCCCTGGCATGGTCTCGGGCGCGGCAGGTTCGATGGCGGTGGTCATCGTCGCGCTGGTGGTGCAGCACGGCGTGGAGTATTTGCTGGCGACGGTGCTGCTGGGCGGGCTGATCATGGTTGCGTTCGGCCTGTTGCGCCTGGGCAAACTGGTGCGCATGGTGCCGCACTCGGTGATGCTCGGGTTCGTTAACGGCCTGGCGATCATTATTGCGCTGGCACAACTGGAGCATTTCAAGAGCGGTGAACATTGGCTCAGCGGCACGCCGTTGTATGTGATGACGGGCCTGGTTGTGCTGACTATGGCAATTGTCTACCTGTTGCCGCGCCTGACCCGCGCCGTGCCGCCTGCGCTGGTGGCGATCCTCGGCGTCGGCCTGGCGGTGTACCTGCTCGGCCTGCCGACTCGCACCCTCGGCGACATGGCCCACATTGCCGGTGGCCTGCCGACCTTCGCGTTGCCGCAGATTCCCTGGACCCTGGACACCCTCACGATCATCGCGCCCTACGCGTTCCTGATGGCCATGGTCGGCCTGCTGGAAACCTTGCTCACCCTCAACCTCACCGACGAAATTACCGAGACCCGTGGCTACCCCGACCGCGAAAGTGTGGCCCTGGGCGCGGCGAATATGGTTTCGGGCCTGTTCGGCGGCATGGGCGGTTGCGCGATGATCGGGCAAACCGTGATCAACCTCAGCTCCGGCGGGCGCGGGCGTTTCTCCGGGGTGTTTGCCGGGGTGATGATCCTGTTGTTCATTCTGTTTCTGTCGCCGCTGATCGAGCGCATCCCGCTGGCGGCGCTGGTGGGGGTGATGTTTGTGGTGTCCCAGCAGACCTTCGCCTGGGCGTCGCTGCGGGTGATCAACAAGGTGCCGTTCAACGACGTGTTGGTGATTCTCGCGGTGACGGTGATTACCGTGTTTACCGACCTGGCCACGGCCGTACTGTGCGGCATTGTGATTGCGGCACTCAACTTTGCCTGGCAACAGGCGCGTGAGTTGTATGCCGATGAACATCTGGAAGTCGACGGCAGCAAGCTCTATCGCCTGCACGGCACGCTGTTTTTTGCCTCGACTACGCCGTTTTTGAATCAGTTCGACCCGGCCAATGACCCGGCACAGGTAACGCTCGATTGCCGTCACCTGAGCTTTGTCGACTACTCAGCGATTGCCGCATTGATGACCCTGCGTGAGCGTTACAGCAAGGCCGGCAAACATCTGCGGGTGCTGCATTTGTCGGAGCGCTGCAAGAAGCTGCTCAAGCGCGCGAAGGTTCATCACGACTGATCGGGCTGGGTGTCAGCGGGGCCGGGTCATCGTTACTGGTTTTCGCGCGCCAGCCGGCTCACAGCGCAATCACGGCCCCACCAGGTCTTCGAGTTCCTGGGCGCGGGTCTGCGTCATGTCCAGCAGGCAGCCGGAGCCATTGACCTGGTCGATGGTGCCGCCGGTGGCACTGCCTGCGAAGCTGCAATTGGCGTCGCGGTATTTGATCCACAGGCGCTGAACATCCTGCAGTTGCTGCTTGCGTGCGCCTTCCTGGGCGGCGAGGGCGGTTTTGTACGCCTTGTTCAGGCGCTCGTCCTGCACTTTGGCTTCCTTGGCGTTGCAACTGACCATGTCGGCAGTGGTGTTGGCGCCGTCCATGCATTTCTTCAAAGCCGCGTTGTCGGCGGCCGAGGCGCTGCCGCACAGGGCCAGCAACAGCGCGCTGGCGACGAAGGGAACACGCAGGGTCTTGCGATTCATTGTGGAGATTCCTGATCGTAGTTGAGGCCGCCATCTGAGACTCGGCCCTGGTCGTTGAGTTTGCGCGCCGCAAAAAACTTCATGTAAGAACACCCTCCGAATTTTCATGCGCCGGCTTGGGGCATGTCCCCAAGCGACAGCGCTTATCTGTGGGCGAAAATTACTTTCATAAAAATTGAAAATACTCCTCGGTAATGATTTATGAGTTTCACAACCAATTCGACGTGACCCTTTCCGAGGAGTACCGCATGGCCGCATTACCGGGCTTCGGGCTGTTGGCATACGCTGCCATCGCCATCATTGCATTGATCGTGCTGATTGCACGTTACCGGCTTAACCCGTTTATCGTCATCACCCTGGTGTCTATCGGCCTGGCGCTGATGGCCGGGATGCCCGCCGATACCATCATGGGTTCCTACGAGGCGGGTGTCGGTAAGACGTTGGGGCATATCGCTCTGGTGGTCGCGTTGGGCACCATGCTCGGCAAGATGATGGCCGAATCCGGTGGTGCCGAGCAGGTGGCGCGCACGTTGATCAACCGTTTCGGCGAGCGCAATGCGCACTGGGCGATGGTGTGCATCGCGTTCCTGGTGGGGCTGCCGCTGTTTTTCGAGGTCGGTTTTGTGTTGCTGGTGCCGATCGCCTTTACCGTGGCGCGGCGTGTCGGCGTGTCGATCCTGATGGTCGGCTTGCCGATGGTCGCCGGTTTGTCGGTGGTGCATGCGCTGGTGCCACCGCACCCGGCGGCGATGATGGCGGTGCTGGCGTACAACGCGTCGGTGGGGCAGACCGTGCTGTATGCGATTTTGGTGGGGATCCCTACGGCGATTATCGCCGGCCCGCTGTACGCCAAGTTCATCGTGCCGCGCATTCACCTGCCGGCGCAGAACCCGTTGGAGCGCCAGTTTATCGAGCGAGAGCCGCGCACCCGGTTGCCGAGCTTTACGCTGACCATGGGCACCATCCTGTTGCCGGTGGTGCTGATGATGATCGGCGGCTGGGCCAACGTGATTTCGACACCGGGGACCGGTTTCAACCAGTTCCTGCTGTTTATCGGTAACTCGGTGATTGCGCTGCTGGTGGCGACCTTGGTGAGCTTCTGGACCTTGGGGCTGGCCCAGGGCTTTAACCGCGAGGCGATCCTCAAGTTCACCAATGAATGCCTGGCGCCAACCGCCAGCATCACCTTGCTGGTCGGCGCGGGCGGCGGCTTGAACCGTATCCTGGTGGACGCGGGCGTGACCAACGAGATTCTCGGCTTGGCCCATGCTTTCCATTTGTCGCCCCTGGTGATGGGGTGGTTGTTCGCCGCACTGATGCGGATCGCCACGGGCTCGGCCACTGTGGCCATGACGACGGCGTCCGGTGTGGTCGCGCCCGTTGCGCTGGGCCTGGGTTATCCACACCCCGAATTGCTGGTGCTGGCCACCGGAGCGGGTTCGGTGATCTTTTCCCACGTCAACGACGGCGGCTTCTGGCTGATCAAGGAATACTTCAATATGACAGTGATCCAGACCTTCAAGACCTGGACCGTGCTGGAGACCCTGATTTCGGTGGTCGCCTTCGGTCTGACGTACGGTCTGTCCTGCATCCTGTAATTCGGAGACCCCATGGACATCCTCTACCAGATTCGTGCTCGCCAGGAGTCCTTCAGCGCCGGCGAAGGGCGTATCGCCAAGCTGATGCTCGATGACGTGGGCTTTGCCGCGTCGGCCAGCCTGGAAGCGTTGTCGCAACGGGCCGAGGTCAGCACGGCAACCTTGTCGAGGTTTGCGCGCAGTGTGGGGTGCCGCGATCTGCGGGATTTGCGCCTGCAATTGGCGCAAGCCAGTGGCGTGGGCAGCCGCTTTCTGGACCCGGCGGGGTTGCCGGAACAGTCGGCGTTTCATCGGCAGATTCTCGGCGATATCGAAGCGACGTTGCGTCAGCATTTGTCGGGTTTCCACCAGGCGAGTTTTGTCGATGCGGTCAATCTGCTTGGCAAGGCGCGGATGATTCACGCCTTCGGTATGGGCGGCCCATCAAGCCTGTGCAGCGACGAGTTGCAGGTGCGCCTGGTGCGTTTGGGGTACGCGATTTCCTCCAGCCATGACCCGGTGATGATGCGTGTCACGGCGGCGACGTTGGGGCCGGAGCATGCGCTGATCGTGTGTTCGTTGACGGGCCTCACGCCCGAGTTGTTGGACGTGGTGAGGCTGGCGCGCAACTACGATGCGCGCATCGTCGCCATCACCCTGGCCGACTCACCGCTGGCCCAACTGGCAGACGTGTTGCTGCCCTTGCAGCCGGCCGAAACCAGTTTTATCTACAAGCCCACCGCCGCACGCTACGGCATGCTGTTGGCCATCGACGTGCTCGCCACCGAGCTGGCGCTGGCCATGCCGGACGCCAACCAGGAACGCCTGCGCCGGATCAAGCTGGCCCTGGACGACTATCGCGGCGGCCCCGATAGCCTGCCGCTTGGAGATTGATATGAAGTACGACACGCTGATTCGCCAGGCGCTGATCATAGATGGCAGCAACTCCCCGGGGTATGTCGCGGATGTCGGTGTACGGGCAGGGCGGATCGCAACGATTGGCGACCTGTCGAGCGCGCAGGCCGAGCACACAATCGCGGCCAATGGCCGGGTGTTGGCGCCGGGCTTTATCGATGTGCACACCCACGATGACACGGTGGTGATCCGTCACCCGCAGATGTTGCCCAAGCTCAGCCAGGGTGTGACCACGGTGATTGTCGGCAACTGTGGCATCAGCGCGTCGCCGGTCAATTTGCGCAGCGACCCGCCGGACCCGATGAACCTGCTGGGTTCGCGTGAGGCGTTCGTTTATCCGCGGTTTGCCGATTACCGTGCGGCCGTGGAAAGCGCGCATCCGGCGGTCAATGTCGCCGCGCTGATCGGCCATACGGCCCTGCGCAGTAACCATATGGACGACCTGCACCGCACCGCCACGCCCGATGAAATTGCCGCCATGCGCACGCAATTGCAGCAAAGCCTGGAGGCCGGTGCGCTGGGTTTATCCACAGGCCTGGCCTACGCCAGCGCATTCAATGCCGAGACCGATGAAGTGCTGCAACTCAGTGAAGAACTGACGGCCTTCGGTGCGGTGTACACCACCCATTTGCGCAGCGAATTCGAACCGGTGCTGGAGGCGATGGACGAGGCGTTTCTGATCGGCCGACATGCCCAGGTGCCGGTGATTATTTCCCACCTGAAATGTGCGGGCGCGGGGAACTGGGGGCGCAGTCCGCAGCTGTTGGCATCGCTGGAAGCCGCAGCGAACAATCACCCGGTGGGGTGTGACTGTTATCCCTATGCGGCCAGCTCTTCGACGCTGGACCTCAAGCAGGTCACCGATGCCTTTCGTATCACCATCACCTGGTCCACGCCGCACCCGGACATGGGTGGGCGCGACTTGCAGGCGATCGCTGCCGAGTGGGACGTGTCGCTGATGGACGCGGCACGTCGTCTGCAACCGGCGGGGGCGGTGTACTACGGGATGGATGAGGCGGATGTGCGACGTATCCTGGCGCATCCGCTGTCGATGGTGGGGTCTGACGGTTTGCCTGAAGACCCGTTTCCTCACCCGCGTTTGTGGGGCGCGTTTCCGCGGGTGCTGGGGCATTTCAGCCGCGACGTAGGGCTGTTCCCGTTGCACACGGCGGTGCACAAGATGACGGGGTTGTCGGCAGCGCGTTTTGGTTTGGCTGAGCGCGGCGAAATTCGTGAAGGCTACTGGGCTGACCTGGTGTTGTTCGACCCGTTGCGGGTGCGGGATGTGGCGGACTTCAACGCGCCGCAACGCGCGGCTGAGGGCATTGATGGCGTGTGGGTAAACGGGGTGTTGAGCTACAGCGATGGCCAGGCCAATGGTCAGCGACCGGGGCGGTTTCTGGCACGCAATGGGGATTTGCGCGGTGGTTTTTCGTCTCTATAGTGGGGCGTTCTCATACACGGAGCTGTTGCCATGCACTTAGGAAAGGTCACGCCCATCTTGCGTATTTTCGACGAGGCCAAGGCGTTGGAATTCTACGTCGAGTTCCTCGGGTTCAAGCTCGACTGGCAACACCGCTTCGAGGCGAATTTCCCGTTGTATCTGCAGGTGTCGCTGGGCGAGTGCGTGCTGCATTTGTCCGAGCATCATGGCGATGCTTCGCCGGGGTCGGCGGTGCGGATTCAAACGCACGGGGTGGACGCGTATCAGCAGCAGTTGTTGGCCAAGGATTACCGGTATGCCAAGCCTGGGGTTGAGGAAACGCCTTGGGGCTCGCGTGAGATGAGTGTCAGCGATCCGTTTGGCAATCGGCTGGTGTTTGTTGAGGAAGGCGACGGCTGATTGGCAAATCGCAGGCAATAAAAAACCGCCTTAGTAGGGCGGTTTTTTATTGCAAACCAGTTTGCGACTGGGTTGCTATCTCAAAAGACGCAATCGACCCGCAGCCAGATACTACCGTTGGCCATGTCATCACGCAAGACGAAAAGATGGCCAGCATGGATACTTTAGGCATCTTTGTCTTACCTGATTTGACTGCAAAAGCTTGCAATGAATCTATCGGGCGATACTGGATATTTGACCACTGTTTGACACACCTTAGACGGGAATGTTGGTTAGGATCTTTCCCGTTCTGCGTTTGTCGCTTTTTAGGTGAGCCGAGTATGCGCGCGAATTCTGGACCGACCGCCACGGGCTAGTAATCCGTGCCGGATTGATGCGGGAGGACCATTAGCCCGGCCGCCTCAAAAGGCGCAATCGACCTGCGTCTGAAGGTTCACGTGTTCCGGTAAGTGCGCTGGAGGTAAGGCCCAACTCAGGGAGGGCCGAGTATGTCCAAGTTTGTACGACGTAAGTGGAACCTCGTAGTGAATGCCTTGCGTGTTTATCACGTGTGGACATTCCTGCGGGACAGCTTTGATGACCTGTAAGGTCTGAGAAGTGGAGCCGCCTCGGCTTAAGTCGAGGCGGCTTTTTTTTTGATTTTTTAAACCCGGAAGTGGCTGACCATCTGCTGCAACTGGCTGCCCAAACGCGCCAGTTCCACGCTCGACTTGGCCGTCTCGTCACTCGCGGTGGCGGTCTGCTCCGACACATCCCGCACGTTGACGATGCTGCGGCTGATTTCTTCAGCCACGGCACTTTGCTGTTCCGCCGCCGCTGCAATCTGCTGGTTCATCGACTGGATGTTCGACACCGTACGGGTGATGTTTTCCAGCGATACACCGGCCTTCCGGGTCAGCTCGACGCTGCTGTCGGTGAGGCTGCGGCTGTTGTTCATCACCGTGGCCACTTGCTGGGTGCCGTTCTGCAAGCCAGCGACCAGGCCTTCGATTTCTTCGGTGGATTTTTGGGTGCGCTGGGCCAGGCCACGGACTTCGTCGGCAACCACGGCAAACCCACGACCGGCTTCACCGGCACGCGCCGCTTCAATCGCTGCGTTCAGCGCCAGCAGGTTGGTCTGCTCAGCCACGGCCTTGATCACGTCCATCACGCTGCCGATCTTGTTGCTCTCTTGTTGCAGGTGCGTCATGGCGTCGGTAGAGCGTGCTACTTCGGCGGCCAGGCGTTCGATCTGGGCAATGGCCTCGGCCACGACTTTGTCGCCTGCGCGGGCTTGGCCGTCAGCGTCGGCAGCGGCTAGGGAGGCCTGCTCGGCGTTGCGCGCAACTTCCTGCACAGTAGCCGTCATTTCATGCATCGCGGTGGCGACTTGATCGGTCTCGATCTTTTGGCTGTTGACGCCGGCACTGGTCTGCTCGGTAACGGCCGACAGTTCTTCGGCGGCGCTGGCGATCTGAGTCACGCCATCACGAATACCACTGATCAATTCACGCAGGGTGGTGCCCATGCGCTGGATGCCTTGTTGCAATACGCCCAGTTCATCGCGACGGGTCACCTGGATGTTGTGGCTCAGGTCGCCGGAAGCGATGCGTTCGACCACGGCCAGGGTTTCCTGGATCGGGCGCGTGATCTGGCGGGTAATCACCAGGGCCGCGATGATGCCGACCAGCAGCGCGAGCAACGTGCTGATCAACTGCAGGCTGCGGGCCTGGGCGCTTTCGGCGTCGCGGCGATCAAGCTGAATGTCATACAGCTTGTCGCTGATGGTGACGATATCGGCGCCTTGCGTGGTCATTTCCGCACGGGCGCTGACGATGTTGGCGTTGGCCGCCTTGTAACTCTGCACAGCGCTGCGATAGGCACCCAGCGCGGCTTCCAGTGAGGTCAGCGCGCTTTGTTGGCTGGTGCCGAACGCTGCGTTGAGGCCTTTCAAACCACCGATGGCTTTCTCGATTTGCGCCGCGGCGCGGGCTTCGGTCTCTGCGTTGACGGTGTTGGTGTAACCGCGCACGTCATAGCGGGCCAGCTGGAATTCTTCCTTGGCGTTGGTGATGGCCTGGTATTGGGTGTAGCGCTCCGGGCTGTCGGGCATCTGCTGCACGCTGGTGCCCAGTGCGTTGATCTGGGCGTTGGCAATATCAGCCTTGTCGCCCATGACCTGGCGCGCGGCGTTGCCGTTACGGTAGGCCTCACGCATTTTGTTCAGCGACTGCTGGTAGGCAGTGATGACGGCTTTTTGCTCATTGAGCAGTTTGAGGTTTTCCGGGCTTTTGAAACTGTCCAGCAGCTTCTGTTGCTGGGCTGCGAAGGCGTCCAGGCTGGTCTGTACGTTCTGTGCCACAGCCTCATCGCCGTTTGCCAGCATGTATTGCAGGCGCACGATCCGCAGCTTGGTCAGGGAGGCGTTGAGCTGGGTGATGTCGCTCATCCAGTTGCTACGGTCGATCAGGCTGCCCAGGCTGGTCCAGCCAGTCAGTGCCAGGATCGAGGTGAGGACCAGTACCAGGCCGAAGCCCAGGCCGAGTTTGAGGTTGACGCTGATGTTGCCGAACCAGCTATTCATCGAATGCTCCGCAAGAATGATGTTTGTCTGCTGGACGGTGTTGTTGTTTGAGCCAGCCAAAGTGTGTAGCGCTGTATCGGCGGCAGGCGATGAATCTGAAATACTTTTCTTACCGGTGCGACGAAGGGTCGCCATTGCCTGGCAGCAATGGCGACCCTTCGGGGCTCACAGTAGGGCGGCGGGCACCACGGTCAGCCTGAGGCAAGACGCAGCCCCCTGGCTCAGGTGCACGGTATTGCGTGCGACCCGCGGGTGACTGGCCTGGCCTGAGGGTTCGCCGCTGTTGGGGTTGACGTCAAAGCGCGGGAAATTGCTGCTGGCAATGTCCAGGCGCACTCGATGGCCGCGTTTGAACAGGTTGCAGGTGGCAAAGGGCTCGATCAGCACCTTGACCCGCTCGCCAGGCGTGAGCAGCGTCGGCTGTTCCCAGGATTCGCGATAGCGGCAGCGCCGGATGCCATCGGTAATGTTCATCGCGAAGCCGTCCGGATAATCGATGCTCGGTGGATACACGTCCACCAGCTTGGCGGTGAAATCGGTGTCGGGCGCGTTGCTGTCGATCCACAACTCGATCTGTACGCTGCCCGCAACGATCAGGTCTTCGTCGAGTGGTTCGGTCTGGAAACTCAGTACATCTTCGCGTTCGTTGAGTGGGCTGTTGTCGCCTCGGGTGCCGAAGAAGTCGGCGCGTTCACGTTGATCGAAAGCACCGCCCACAAATACCGGGGCGCCGGAGGTCAGCGCGCCACCAATGGTCGGAACCGGGTGAGCGGGGTCGGCGATGTAGCTCATGTGAGCGTCGAGGTCGGATGGAGCGCTCTGCGTCAGTTGTGTTTGCGCATTCAAGTACAGGGTCAGCGCCTGGCTGCCCGGCAATGGCCATTGCGTCGATTGCAGCCAGCGTCCGCCGTGTTGCAGGCGGCCGTTGTGGTCGCGTTTGCCGTTGCCGCCGCCCATCAGAAAAACATCCACACGGGCCTTTGCGGGCTGAGGCGACGGTTTGAGGGATTGCTCGAACCACGCCAGACGGCAACTCAGCCAGTCTCGATCAACCTGGCCATCGAACACCGCCTGCGGCCCGAACTCCACATCACCGCTGTGGCTGATATTGCGGTCGCCATGCAGCCACGGGCCCATCACCAGTCGAAGGTTGGCTGTGCCGTTGTGTTCAAAGGCGTTGTAGTTGGCCAGGGTGGAGCTGACATACGCGTCGTACCAGCTGGACATGAACAGCACGGGAATATCGGGCAACCGCGAATAATGGCCTTCGGCGTAGATACCCGACTTGCGCCAATAGTCACTGAAGTCGCCCTGGGCCCATTGGTCCAGTAGGTAAGCCTCGTATTCCGGTACATGGCGCAAAGGCGACTGGCCGGGTTGCCAGGGCATACGGGTAAACCACTGGTCGATATCCTCGTGCTCCAGCGCTTGACGAATGTGTGGGTCGGCCAGGGCAGCCGGGCTTTCCTTGGCCTGGCGAAAGGCCCACGTAGCCTGTTTGAGTTCGAATGCGCCGCCCTGGCGAATCCCGCACTGGTAAGCGTTGGCGAAGCCGCCGCTGTCGAGCACCATGCTGCTCAAACCAGGTGGGTGCAGGCAGGCCATCGCCAGTTGGGTATGCGCGGCGTAAGACAGGCCCATGCTGCCAATTTTGCCGTTGCACCAGGGCTGCCGGACGATCCAGGCCAAGGTGTCAAAACCGTCTTCGCCCTCGGCGGTGTATTTGGTGAACAGCCCTTCGGAGGCATAGCGCCCTCGGCAGTCCTGGAAGATGGCGACGAAGCCTCGTTCAGTCAAACGCGCTGCCATCTGTTCGCGGGAGAGGTGTTGGCCGTCCAGCTGTTTTTCCGAGCGTGAGGGTTTGCTCTTGTCGTACGGCGTGCGTTCGATGACGACTGGAAAAGGGCCGTCGCTGCCGGCCGGCAAATAGATATCGGTGGCCAGGTGGATGCCATCACGCATCGGAACCATTTGGTTGTGCAGGGTGTGCATGGGGAGAACACTCATCGACTCAGTACCCGCTCGTGACCGCGACGGCCAACAACACCATCGCCAGCACGGCGTAGATCAGGAACAGCGGCAGGATATAGCGTGCCCATTGGCCCCAGCCGACGTTAGCGGTGGCCAGTAACACCAGCAGGCCGCTGGAGGTCGGGGTGATCATGTTGGTCAGGCCATTGCCCATCAGAAAGGCGAACACTGTGGTCTGTGGGCTGACGCCAGACAGTTGGCCCAGCGGGCCGAAGATTGGCATGGTCACCGCAGCCTGGCCCGACGTCGACGGGATCAGCACATCCAAGCCCAGTTGCGCGAAGAACATGCCATAGGCCGACACAATCGGGCCGTGGTCGCCCACCAGGTTGGCAAGGCTGTTGACGATGGTGTCCAGTACCTGGCCAGTGCTGAGGATGATCTCCACGGCGGTGGCCAGGCCGATCAGCACCCCGGCAATCAATACTTTCTTCATGCCATCGACAAACGCGCTGGCGGCGACGCTGGCACCCAGCCCGGCGATCACACTGAACGTCACGGTCAGGAGCAAGTAGAACGCCGACAGCTCATGGTATTTCCATGCCCAGCGGTTGGAGGCGTAGACCAGAAAACCGATGCCCATCAGCAGCACGAGCAGATTGATCAGGTGGCGCGTGGGCAAGGGGTTACGTTCGAAGGTTATCTGCGCCGTCGCATCGAAACCGTGCTGGCGAATACTCCACAACACGAACGCAATGCCCACCAGCAGGAAGCTGCAGTAGGCCCATACGCGCATGCTCAAACCACTGAATATCGGCAACCCGACCATCGGCTGGGCGACGGACAACGCCACCGGATTGGAGATCGACGCCAGGTAGCCGATCTTCACCGAGATCGCGACGATGGCCAGCCCAATCAGGTTCGACAGCCCCAGCCGGTTGGCCATGGCGACCATCAGCGGCACGATCAGAATGAACTCCTTGGCCAAGCCCATGAACGTACTGCCAGCGGAAAACACCAGCATCAGGCTCGGCACCAGCACGTAGATATTGCCTCGGGTCAAACCCAGCAGGCGCTCCAGCCCGGCATCGATGACACCGGCCTTGTTCAACACGCCGAACATGCCACCGATGAACAACACCATGAAAATCAGCGCCGCGCGTTTCTCGATGCCTTGGGGGATGGCCATGAACCCTTCGACCAGCGACACCGGGCGGGCCGTCGTATCGCCAGCCTTGCGCGGCTCCAGCGCAAACAGTTGGCTCAGGCTGTCGTGTTTTTCCAGCACCTGATAAGAGCCCGGTACCACCAGCCCATTCTGGCGCTCGAACTTGCCTGCGTTCACCGCGTAGGTGAAGGCCACGGCAAGCAAGACGATGCTCAGCAGAATAATGGCCGGGTTGATCTGTTTGCGTTGCATGGGTTTTGCCACCACCGTTTGGGTGGGGATGATCTGTGATTCGCTCATGCTGGCTGCCCCGGCGTTCGCCGTTTTTGTTATGGGGGAGTGACGCGTGTGGAGCGGACACTAGGGCAAAGTTTTGCTGGCGACAACGTTATGCGCAGGCTGGATTGGGCTATGCGTTTTGTGCGTTCAGGCGCTGTTTGAGATGCTCGGCGAACGCCGTCACCAGTGGTGGGCGTGGCTCGTCAGCGCGATAGGCCAGGCCGAAAGAGTAGGGCAGCCTTGGGCGAAAAGGCCGGGTAACGATCGGTAAATGCAGGAAGTGGCTGGCCAGCAAACCGTTGACGATCGACACCCCGAGGCCTTCGGCGACAAAGCTGCAAGCCGCCCCCACCGAGTGCACTTCGACACGCACTTGCGGCGTGAGGTTGGCGGCGCGAAACACTTGGTTCAGCTCCGCCCGCAAGGCCCTTTGTCGTCCCAGCATGACCAGCGGCAGATTGCGCAAATGCTGCACCTCGATACAGGCGTGGCGGGTCAGTGGGTGGTCGACGGGCATCACACAAACGCCCTCGGTTTGGAGCACGGGCTCGATGTCGAAGCCGGGAATTTCCGTCGGCAATCGCACAAAACCCAAGTCGGCTGAGCGATCCAGCACGGCGCGCTCGATCATGTCATACGAGCCGGTCAGCAACTCGACGACGATGTCCTCATGGCTTTTGAGAAACTCCGCGACGATGCGTGGCAACAGCTCCTGGGTCATGCTGGTGGGAACTGCGACCTTGAGCAGGCTCTTGCGCGAGCGGCCCACGCGCATCTCGTCAGCCAGGCGTTGGATACGTTGCATGCCGTCCACCAGGCCGGCGACTTCCATCAACAACTCTTCTGCTTCTGCGGTGGCCATCAGGCGGCCTTTTTTGCGCAGGAACAAGGCGAACCCCAAGGCCTCTTCCAGCTGGCTCAACAGGCGGCTGACGGCCGATTGCGATAGGCCCATGCGCGTGGCCGCGCCGATGGTCGAGCCGGTGGACATGATCGCCTTGAAGGCTTCGAGCTGCTTGAGATTCACCGTGGTTTTCCTGTCGGTTGCGAGGGGTGAGCGGTGCTTTGCGCATAGCCTGATGCGCATCTCGCATAACGTTGTGGGGCTTTCGATGAGCCGTTAGTGTCCGCTCCAACGCGACGTGCCGTCCAGTGCATCGCGCGGTGCAACTGCCCATAAAAAAACCACAACAGGCATTGAGGAAACAGTTATGCGCGAGTTATTCACGCGGGGGAAAATCGCCTCGATGGGCGTGTTGGCGAGCCTGTCACCGGTGCTTCTGGCTCAGGGTTTCTGGGAGGACTCCCAGGGCCGATTGACCTTGCGTAACTTTTACTTCAACGACGATTACCGTGAGGGTGGCGAGGATCGCAAGGAGTGGGCGCAGGGCTTTTTGCTCAACCTGCAGTCGGGTTATACCGAGGGCACGGTGGGGGTTGGCCTGGACGCGTTGGGGCTGACAGGCCTGCGCCTTGACTCCAGCCCCACCCATGCCGGCACCGGTTTATTGCCGGTGCACGATGACGGTCACGCGGCCAGCGAGTTCTCCAGTTTAGGCGTCACCCTGAAGATGCGTTGGGGTGATACCGTGGTCAAAGCCGGCACGTTGTTGCCGAAGATTCCGGTGCTGGTGCAAAACGACGGTCGCCTGCTGCCGCAGACGTTCCAGGGCGCTCAGTTGGAATACACCGGTATTCGCAACCTGTACCTGCACACCGGGCATCTGGATAAGTTCAAGCAGCGAAACTCCACCGACAGCGTGGCCATTTATCCCCAGGGCTACAACGGCAAGGAAGGCAGCGTCTTCGATTTTGCGGGTGCCACTTATGCCTTCACACCACGTCTGAGTGGCACTTGGTATTACGGCGAAATGCGAGCGTTCTATCGCCAGCAATTTGTCGGCCTTGTGCATAAACAGCCTGTGGGCAGCGGTACGCTGACCAGTGACGTGCGTTATTTCATCAGCAATGAGGCAGGAGAGGCGCGCAACGGCAAGGTCGACAGTGACATGGTCAGTGGGCTGTTCACCTACCGTCTGGGCGCGCAGGCGTTCGGCGTCGGTTATCAGAAGGTCAGCGGGGACACCGCGTTGCCTTATGCCAGTGTCTCAACGGTGTATTCCTTCAGCAACGCCGGCGTGGGCAAGTTCATCCAGGCCGGTGAGCAAACCTGGATGCTGCGCTACGACTACGATTTTGCCGCAGTGCTGCCAGGCTTAAGTTTCATGACGCGCTATTACAAAGGACACAACGGTGATTACAAGGGGCGTGAGGCGCGGGAGTGGGAATCTGACAGCAACCTGCGCTACGTCATTCAGGACAGCACCTTCAAAGGCCTGGGCGTGGAGTTGCGCAAGGCGACCTATCGTTCGACCTATGCCAGCGACCGAGACAACTACCGACTCTACCTGACATACGACCTGGCCCTTTGGTAGCCGCAAAGGGGGGCTCATCACGGGCCGGTCTTGTGTGCTAGTCTGCGGGCCCTTTTAGTTTTGGATGGCACGGGAAATCGTGCTGCCCTACAGCGGAGCCTCTTCATGTCCGAAGTTAATCTGTCCACCGACGAAACCCGCGTCAGCTACGGTATCGGCCGTCAGTTGGGCGACCAACTGCGCGACAACCCGCCACCGGGCGTTAGCATCGACGCCATCCTGGCTGGCCTGACCGACGCTTTCGCAGGTAAGCCAAGCCGCGTTGACCAAGAGCAAATGGCTGCCAGCTTCAAAGTTATCCGCGAAATCATGCAAGCTGAAGCGGCTGCCAAGGCTGAAGCGGCTGCTGGCGCTGGCCTGGCGTTCCTGGCTGAAAACGCCAAGCGTGATGGCATCACCACCCTGGCTTCCGGTCTGCAATTTGAAGTGCTGACCGCCGGTGATGGCGCCAAGCCGACCCGTGAAGACCAAGTGCGTACTCACTACCACGGCACTCTGATCGACGGCACCGTGTTCGACAGCTCCTACGAGCGTGGCCAGCCTGCAGAATTCCCGGTTGGCGGCGTGATCGCTGGTTGGACCGAAGCCCTGCAACTGATGAATGCCGGCAGCAAATGGCGTCTGTACGTGCCGAGCGAACTGGCTTACGGCGCTCAAGGCGTTGGCAGCATCCCGCCGCACAGCGTTCTGGTGTTCGACGTTGAGCTGCTCGACGTTCTGTAATACTCGGTAATGTTGGCTCCGGTTTCAGGTGGGAGCTGGCTTGCCTGCGATGGCATCAACTCGGTAGCCGGTAGGGCCGAGTCGTTTGGATCGCGGGCAAGCCCGGCTCCCACATGAAGCCGGTGCACTCAGGTTGTGCAGGGTGTCTCATGGATGGAACTTGCCATTGAGCTCCGTGGCCGGGCGCAACGCTCGGGCATAGCAGAACAGAAACAGGTTGCGCAGCACTTCCTTCAGCACCCCAGGCTCACTGGAACTCAGGCCGTTCACGTCCAGGTCGCCTTGATCCTGCAGCTCATTGAGCGCTTCTTCTTCCAGCACCGCACAGACTTCACCGGTTTCCCGATGCAGGATTCGCAGGTAAGGGTGTGGTCGGTCCAGCCAGGCATCTATCAAATAAGTCATGGTCATTCTCCTTGAGGGTTTCAATGAGAATAATTCTTATTAGCAGAATAGCAAGTGCCTATTGGCGATTTGCTGATTTTTCTGTGGGGAGAGTGCGTTCGATCAACCGGGAGGGCAAAACGCCATCCCGCGGCGGGCGCGGGATGGATGCAGCCGATTCAGACTTTGCGTACAAACTCAGACTTGAGTTTCATCGGGCCGATACCGTCGATCTTGCAATCGATATCGTGGTCGCCGTCGCACAGGCGGATGTTCTTGACCTTGGTGCCGACTTTGACCACCAGGGACGTGCCTTTGACCTTGAGGTCCTTGATCACCGTGATGGTGTCGCCGTCTTGCAGGACGTTGCCTACAGAGTCTTTCTTCACGGTTTCATCACCGGCCGCTTCGGCCTCGCCATTGGCGGACCACTCATGGGCGCATTCCGGGCAGATCAGCTGGGCGCCGTCTTCGTAGGTGAATTCGGAATTGCATTTCGGGCAGGGTGGCAACGTGCTCACTAAAGCTCCTTGAAAGTCAGGATGGCTAAAAGTCGCACATTATATAGGGAATTAGAGTCGGGTGGGGGCTTGGATCTAATGGGCCGCTGGCTTGCCTGTGATGCGGCCCACTCGGCGTCTGTTGTTCCGAGGTGACGCTATCGCAGGCAAACCGGCTCCCAGATGAAGCGGGGCAGAATCAGTGAGTACGCGCGACCGCAAACTCACTCAGCTCAACCAGGGCATCCCGGTATTCGCTGGCAGGGAGTGCTTCCAGGCACTGGATGGCGCGGGCGACGTAGTCACGCGCCAATTGTGCGGTGTAATCCAGGGAGCCCGAGGCTTCCACGGCAGCACGAATGCTTTCGAGGTCTTCAATCCCGCCTTTCTGGATCGCTTTGCGTACCAGTGCAGCCTGTTCCGGCGTGCCTTCGCGCATGGTGTAGATCAGCGGCAAGGTCGGTTTGCCCTCGGCCAGGTCGTCACCGACGTTCTTGCCCAGGGTCTCGGCGTCGCCACGGTAGTCGAGCAGGTCATCCACCAGTTGGAACGCCACGCCCAGGTGATCGCCAAAGGTACGCAGGGCTTCGGCCTGTTCGGCAGTGGCGCCACACAGGGCGGCGGCACTGTGGGTGGAGGCTTCGAACAGCATCGCGGTTTTGCCGCGAATCACTTCCATGTAGGTTTCTTCGGTGGTGCTGGCGTCGCGGACCTTGGACAGCTGCAACACTTCGCCTTCGGCGATGATGCGCGTGGCTTGTGAAAGAATCTTCATCACCGGCATCGAGCCCAGCTCGACCATCATTTCGAACGAGCGCGAATACAGGAAGTCGCCTACCAACACGCTCGGAGCATTGCCCCACATGGCGTTGGCGGTCTCACGGCCACGGCGCATGCCGGACATGTCGACCACGTCGTCATGCAGCAGGGTGGCGGTGTGCAGGAATTCGATAGTGGCTGCCAGCAGGCGCAGGTCATCGCCTTCGCGGCCCAGGGCCTTGCCGCACAGCAACACTAATAAAGGACGCAGGCGTTTGCCGCCCGCCGACGTAATATAGTCGCCAATTTTGGAGACCAGCGGCACTTTAGACGTCAGCTGCTGCTTGATGATGCCGTCGACGGCGCTAAAATCGTCCGCGACCGCGCGGTAGAAAGCTTGGGGTTGCATCAGCGACAGTCGCTCCAGAAGGGTTGCGCGGCATGCTAGGACCCTCACCCCCGGGTGTCAAGGCGCGCCCAATCACCGTGAAAGCTACTGCAGGCTGGGAGCCTTCGGCTCTACGCGCGTAATCCTGCATCAAAAACAGGCTCGGAATGCTCATTTACAGCCAGTAAACTCCGCTTCCTCGCCGGTTTTTTCCTTGTCTTCCCTTCGCTCGCTACGCTTTCACGGCGATTGGCGGCTACTTGCATCACCCATTTACCTTGCGTACAATCGCGCACCCTGAACTTCCTGGGCAGCACCTGCCT
>PJQF01000105.1_pt1 | contig 54436 bp, 53 predicted proteins | sample 1503741 | NCBI WGS metagenome assembly PJQF01 (sample SAMN07775949, study PRJNA414020) | Biofilm metagenome, whole genome shotgun sequencing project. | isolation source: biomolecule (vanillin) treated reverse osmosis membrane biofilm | place: India: Nagpur | collected 2017-03-21
GTATCAGCGAAGCTCAACGCTACGAAGAGCTGAGCAAGCCGTTCTGGCGCTAATTGGCGCCCGCTGGCCCTGACCCACCGGGTCCACCGCCAGCACTCTGATTTGTCAAAGCAAAGCCCGCCCCGGGTAACTGGAGGCGGGCTTTGCTGTTTCTGGCGTTCAACTTTTTCTAACGTTAAACAGATGCACTTCATGAGTACCAGTACAGTTTAAAAATAACTACAGTTAAGCGGTACAATTTAACTTCGGTGTATCTGTATCGGTGAACTCGCGCCAGCCAACATGGTGTCCCAAGACCTCATGAAAGGCTCCAGCCATGAAGACAGACACGTCATCTTATAAGCCGTTGATAGTGCGTATGGCCCGTGCGCTAGGCAGATGGGGGCGAAAGGCCCACGAGCGGCGCCAACTGGCACAACTTGACCCTCGCGAGCTGTCCGACGCTGGAATCAGTTGGGGAGACCGAACCGCCGAGCTGTCCAAGCCGTTCTGGCGTGACTGAACAGTGAAGAAGCTTCCCGAACGGATAAGCGGCAGCTTAAGATTCCATCACCACGTGGCGAACCTTGTAGAACGGGCGTCTGATCCTCGACAGCAACACTGTCCGTTTCACAGTGGCCGCTTTGCGCCGCTTTATTTGATCATCTACAGGAGTCATTCCATGTCCCGTCTTCGCCTGCTGAGTGCTGCCGCCCTGTTGGCCGTAGCTGCCAACGCCCACGCGAGCAGCCTTATCGTGACCACTGATTCGATCGTCGGCGCACTGAAAGCGACGTCCGATGCCAGCTCCGATGCCACCTCTTCCCTGCGCGACAACAAGGTCGTGCAAGCGGCCCGCGACGACGCCGCCAGCTTTGTCGCCAGTGAAGGCGCCATTCGTGGTGTGAAGCTGGAAAGCGCCCTGGCCCAGATCCGCCAGCAGGCTCCGCAGTTGAACACCGCAACGGACGCGCAGTTGGCACAGGCCATCCTGGCCATCTGACGCCAAGTCGACCCACGAGAGCGCCAGCTACCAGCAAATGTGTCAGCGCTGGCCCTCGCCCGGGCGTTGCGCTAGCCTTGGCGCTCGCTTTCAGTTGTCGAGTCCCATGGCTTTTTCATACCGCCTGTTGATCGTTCCCGTGTTGTTTTGCGCCTGCTGGTCACCCTTGGCGTCGGCCTTTGACGTGTCCACTCAGAGCACCGTCATCAGTGCGTATGCCACCAGCAAGGTGACGTCAGCGCCTTTTGACAGAAAATTGATACTGGCCGCCCAGGATGACGCTGCCGCATTTATCGCCACTGACGGCCAATGGCGGGGAGCTCGCCTGGAATCCGCGCTGGATTATCTGCGCCGGACCCAGCCAAAACTTCATGCCAGCGACCTTGAACTGGCGCAAGCAATTCTCGTCCAATAATCATCTTTGTATTTCCATCTTTGTATTTTGGAGTCATCCCATGCGTAGCCCGCTGATCGCCGCCGCTCTCGGCCTGCTGTTGTTGGCCGATGTTGCCCACGCGCAAACCCTCAAGGCCACCAGTAACATCGTCGTGCGTGCCTCGGCCCGCACCATTGATTTCACCTCGGACACCACCACCTCCATCCGCGACTCCAAAATCGTGCGCGAAGCCCACGATGACGCCGCCAGCTTCGTCGCCACCAATGGCGAGATCCGTGGCGCGCAGTTGGAAGCCGCCTTCAACACCCTGCGAACCCGTGTACCGGAAGCTCGCGACGCCAGTGACCAGACCCTCGCCGAAGCTATCCTCGCTCTGTGAGGCGGCTAGTCGCCTGGCTACTGGCCGGGACTGTGCTGCTCTGTGCCAGCGCAGCCCAGGCCAGCCTGCAACTGCGGCTCAAGACCGAAGGTTTGAGCCCGGCCGAACAGCAGGCCAGCCAGGCATTGCTCGATGAGGCGATGCGCGCTTTGCCGCCACGCTTTATCGAGCAGCTGGACCGGCGGATTGATGTCGGCTGGACCGACAAGATGCCTGAAAACGCGTACGGCCAAGCCTCTCTGGTGTCCGAACTGGACCTTAACCAAAACCTGCTTGCCAGCCTGACCGACGGCAGCGCGGCCACGCAGAAGACCCACCGCCCCCACGGCACCGTACGCCGCGAAATGCTCGCCACCGTCCTGCATGAACTGACCCACATTTATGACCGTGCGCGCCTGTGGACCAAAGACGAGCGCCGGCTGATCCAGCGCTGCAGCCGCCAGAACAACATCACCGGCCTGATCGGCCTTCCCGATCAATGCCGAGGCCAGAATGACCGCCGCTTTACCTTAAGTGACGACCCGCGCCTGCTGGACCTTGCCGGCTGGCCGCAATACGTGGGGCGTCGCGGCGAACGGGAGCAGCACAACCATCAGGTTGCCCGCAGCCCGGACATCTACGAAACCACCAGCCCGCTGGAGTTCGTGGCCGTCAACATGGAGTACTTTCTCCTCGACCCAAGCTACGCCTGCCGTCGCCCCGCGCTGTTTCGCTATTACAAGGAACACTTCGGCTGGGCGCCGCCAAAGCAAGACACCTGCGCCACCACCTACGCGTTCCTGAACGCGGGTAACGATTTCGCCAAGACGCCACTGGGTCAGATCGATCCGGAGCGGGTGTATGAAATCGATTACCTGCTGGCCGAAGCCAACCAAAACCTGGTCAGCCGCTGGGGCCACAGTATGTTGCGCCTGGTGATCTGTGCGCCTGGTCGCCCACGTGGCCCGGATTGCCGGCTGGACCTGGACCAGCACCTGGTGCTGTCCTACCGCGCATTTGTCGGTGACGTACAGCTGTCGAGCTGGGATGGCCTGGTGGGCAAGTACCCTTCACGGCTGTTCGTGCTACCGCTGGCCCAAGTGATCGACGAATACACCAAGACCGAGTTGCGTGGCCTGGCGTCTGTACCGCTCAAGCTCACACGTCAGGAAATCAACGACACCGTCGAGCACGCCGCCGAAATGCACTGGAGCTATGACGGCAACTACTTCTTCATTTCCAATAACTGCGCAGTAGAAAGCCTGAAACTGTTACGCAGTGGCAGCGCCAACCCGCAATTGACCGGCCTGGACAACATCACCCCCAATGGTCTGCTGGAAGTGCTCAGCGCCCGTGGCCTGGCCGACACCCGTGTGCTCAATGACAAACGCGAGGCGTTGCGCCTGGGTTATCACTTCGACTCGTTCCGCGAGCGCTACCAGGCAATGTTTGACGTGCTGCGTAAACATCTGCCGATCAAACAGACCCAGGTGGAAGACTGGCTGGCTCTCAGCGCCGACGAACGCCGTCAGTGGTTCAGCCAGGCCGACCTGCGCACCAGCGCTGCACTGTTGTTGCTGGAGCAGGCAAGCTATCGCAGGCAACTGATGCTGGCCCAGGACGAAGTCAAACAACGCTACCTCGGTGCACGCGAACTGAAAAACGGCGGCATGGAAAAAGCCAACAATACGTTGCAACAGATCCTCGCCAACAGCGGCTTCCTCAGTCGCCCCGCAGAACTGCTGGGCACCAGCGGCTACGGCCTGCCACAACCTTCGGAAGCCAAACGTCTGGAATCGGAAAGCGCCGAACGCCAGAAGCAACTGCAATCCTTGACCGGCGACCTGGATAAAGAGGTGCGGATGCTGCTGGAGCCGTCCCGCGCTGCCGAGATCGCCGCCTGCGAGGCCAACCTCAAACAGGTAGGTGAACATCTGCGCGCCCTGCACAAAGCCGCAGGTGGTTTGGAACTGCCTTAACCCACCTTAAAGAAAAGTCCTACAAACCTCTGATCGTCTGAGTGCTCAGCGAAAGCTGGCTGAAAGCTTCCCCGTCTAGGATCGCCCCACTGCCGGCAACAGACCGGCTGTTAACAACAACAATGGTGATTCCTGATGTCTGTTCGTACCCGCCTGTTCGCTCCAACTCCCACCGTACGCTACGTGCCTTTCGTACTGCGCTAACCCCCAACCGGTTCGCCATTCCCTAGCCGCGCTACGCCTGGAGTATTCCTATGCTGACTTTCCTTGGCTTTGCCATGGTCATCACGTTCATGTTCCTGATCATGACCAAGCGCCTCTCTGCGCTGATTGCTTTGATCATTGTGCCGATCCTGTTCGCCCTGTTTGGTGGCTTTGCACCGGAAATCGGCCCGATGATGCTGGCGGGTATCACCAAGCTTGCGCCGACCGGCGTGATGCTGATGTTCGCCATCCTCTACTTTGCGCTGATGATCGACTCCGGCCTGTTCGACCCGGCCGTGCGCAAGATCCTCAAGATGGTCAAGGGCGACCCGCTGAAAGTGTCGGTCGGCACCGCGGTGCTGGCCCTGGTCGTCTCCCTTGACGGTGACGGTGCAACCACCTACATGATCTGCGTGGCTGCCATGCTGCCGCTGTACCAGCGTATCGGTATGAGCCCACGCATCATGGCCGGCCTGATCATCCTCGCCGGCGGCGTGATGAACATGACGCCTTGGGGTGGCCCGACTGCCCGTGCCGCCAGTGCGCTGCATGTGGACCCGTCAGATATTTTCGTTCCGATGATCCCGGCCATGGCCGCCGGTGTAGTGGCGATCCTGGTGATTGCCTACATGTACGGCAAGCGCGAACGTGCCCGCCTGGGTGAGCTGCACCTGCAAGGCGATGAAATCGACCACAGCGAGATCAGCGTGTCGCAATTCCCGGACGCCCGCCGTCCAAAGCTGATCTGGTTCAACGGCGCCCTGACCTTCGCCCTGATGTGCACCCTGATCGCCGGCCTGTTGCCGCTGCCAGTGCTGTTCATGGTGGCGTTCAGTATCGCGATGATCGTCAACTACCCGTGCCTGCAACAGCAGAAAGACCGCGTCGCCGCCCACGCCGGCAGCGTGCTGGCAGTCGTCGGGCTCATCTTCGCCGCGGGCATCTTCACCGGCATTCTGTCCGGTACCGGCATGGTTGATGCCATGTCCAAGAGCTTGCTGGCGGTTATCCCGGAAGCGCTGGGCCCGTACCTCGCAGTGATCACCGCGCTGGTAAGCATGCCGTTTACGTTCTTCATGTCCAACGACGCGTTCTACTACGGCGTACTGCCAGTACTCGCCGAAGCGGCCAGCCATTACGGCATCACCGCCGTTGAAATGGCCCGCGCCTCGATCGTTGGCCAACCCGTGCACTTGCTCAGCCCGCTGGTACCTTCGACCTACCTGTTGGTGGCCCTGGCCGGCATCGAATTCGGCGACCACCAACGCTTTACCCTCAAGTGGGCAGTACTGGTGTGCCTGTGCATAATGTTCGCGGCTCTGCTGATGGGGATTTTTCCGCTATTCAGCACTCTATAATCTTACCGACCTAACCGCGCGGCGCTGCAGCTTGCGCGGTTTCACACTAGCTCAAAGGAATACACATGGAATGGCTGACCAATCCGGAAATCTGGATTGCCTTCTTCACCCTGACGGCCCTCGAGATCGTCCTGGGCATCGATAACATCATCATGATTTCGATCCTGGTCAGCCGCATGCCCAAGCATATGCAGGCGCGCACCCGGATCTTCGGCCTGGCCCTGGCCATGGTGACGCGAATCCTGTTGCTGCTGTCGATTACGTGGGTCATGCAATTGACCGCCGACCTGTTCGTGGTCTTCGGCCAAGGCATTTCCGGGCGCGACCTGATTCTGTTCTTCGGCGGCCTGTTCCTGCTGTGGAAAAGCTCCCAGGAGATGTATCACGCACTGGAAGGTGAAGACGAAACCCACGATGAGCCGAAGGGCGCCGGTGGCAAGTTCATCTACACCATCATCCAGATCGCGATCATCGACATCGTGTTTTCCCTGGACTCGGTCATCACCGCGGTGGGCATGGTTTCCCATGTACCCGTCATGGTCGCCGCGATCATCGTCGCCGTACTGGTGATGATGCTGGCTGCCGGCACCATCAGCGAATTCATCGACAAGCACCCGTCGCTGAAAATGCTCGCGCTGTCGTTCCTGCTCGTAGTGGGTACCGTGCTCATCGCCGAATCCTTCGGCGTACACGTGCCAAAAGGCTACGTCTACTTCGCCATGGCGTTCTCGCTGGCGGTGGAAGCGGTCAACATCAAGATGCGCACCTCGATTGCGAAGAAGAAGAAACAACAGGACCCGTTGAAACTGCGCAAGGACATTCCGGGTCAATAAACCCGAGCCAGACAAAAAGGGGCTTCTATAAGCCCCTTTTTTTCATCCGCAAAAAGCTGATTTCATGACAGTTTTGTTTCAATACCTTCTTTAGCTATGCGATGCTGGCGCAGAGCGCATCCGCCAACTACAGCTTAAGTACAAGACGTAGAACGGCACGCGGCAACTTTCCTTCGCCCCAATTGGGCGCACCTACACGGGGGGCCGAGCATGCTGACCTTGCTCAATCTGCTTTCCGCCGTGACCCTGCTTATCTGGGGCACGCACATTGTCCGTACCGGCATCTTGCGGGTTTACGGTTCCAACTTGCGCCAAGTCATCGGGCAGAACATGTCCAAGCGCTGGCTGGCTTTCGTCGCCGGTATTCTGGTGACGGCCATGGTGCAGAGCAGCAACGCCACGGCAATGCTGGTGACCTCGTTTGTCGGCCAGGGCCTGATGGGCCTCACGCCCGCGCTTGCGACCATGCTTGGCGCCGACGTCGGTACGGCATTGATGGCGCGGGTGCTGACCTTCGACTTGTCCTGGCTGTCACCGCTGCTGATCTTTCTGGGGGTGATTTTCTTCCTGTCGCGCAAACAGACGCGAGCGGGCCAGATGGGACGGGTCGGGATCGGCCTGGGCCTGATCATTCTCGCCCTGCAACTGATCGTCGAAGCCGCCGGGCCGATTACCCATGCCCAAGGCGTCAAAGTCATCTTCGCCTCGCTGACTGGCGACATCTTGCTGGACGCCTTGGTCGGCGCGTTGTTCGCAATGATTTCCTACTCCAGCCTGGCCGCCGTATTGCTGACGGCAACGTTGGCCGGCGCCGGAGTGATCGGCCTGCACGTGGCCATCGGCCTGGTGATCGGCGCCAACATCGGCAGTGGCGTGCTGGCCTTCCTCAGCACCAGCATGCAAAACGCCGCCGGTCGCCAGGTCGCGCTGGGCAGCCTGCTGTACAAACTGATCGGCCTGCTGCTGATCATCCCCGTACTCGACCCGCTCGTGCGCTGGATGGACGGTCTGGACTTCAGCGCCCAAGGCATGGTCATCACCTTCCATCTGCTCTACAACACCATCCGCTGCCTGATCCTGCTGCCGAGCATCAGCCCGATGGCACGCCTGTGCGCCTGGTTACTGCCGGAACAAGCAGATGTCAACGGCAAAGCCAAGCCGCGCCACCTGGACTTGGCCTCACTTGCCACGCCAAGCCTTGCGTTGGCCAACGCCGCCCGCGAAACCCTGCGTTTGGGCGACCTGATCGACAACATGCTCACCGCCATGCTCGAAGTGCTGCGCGGCAAGCAAACGGCTATTACCCAGGAAATGCGCAGCCTCAGCGATGACGTCGAGGCACTCTACAGCGCGATCAAGCTCTACCTCGCGCAAATGCCCCGCGAAGACCTCAGTGAACAAGACAGCCGCCGTTGGGCCGAGATCATCGAGCTATCAATCAACCTGAAACTGGCTGGCGACCTGATCGAGCGCATGCTGCGCAAGGTCCAGCAGCAGAAAACGTCACAGCGTCGCCAGTTTTCTGAAGTGGGCCTGGAAGAACTGGCCGGCCTGCATACACAGTTGATTGCCAACCTGCGCCTGGGCCTGTCGGTGTTCCTCAGCGCCGACCCCGAAAGCGCCCGCCAATTGCTGCGCGAGAAGCGCCGCTTTCGCGCCCAGGAACGCCGCCTGGCGCATGCTCACGTCAGCCGTCTGCAACGCAAAATCGTACAGAGCCTGGAGACCAGCTCCTTGCATCTGGAGCTGATTGCCGACATGAAACGTCTCAACTCACTGTTCTGCAGCAGCGCCTATGTGGTGCTCGAAACCTCCGATACCGGCGCACTCTCCGCTGAAGATATTGCTGACATCACCCATTCGCCCTGAACGTACGGGCGACTGCACAGTCAGTAAAAAATGGACTTAAAACCAAACCGGCAATGTGGGAGCGGGCTTACTCGCGAAAAAAGCCGTGTGTCAGTCTACGATTCAGCCGACTGAACCACCGCCTTCACGAGCAAGCCCGCTCCCACAGTCATTCGCCAGGAAGCTTGTTATGCGTCGCCTGTTATTCGCCTGCCTGCTGTGGGGCTCTGCACACGCCTTTGCCTTTGATCGTCTGCAAGTCGAGGGTTACACCCTGCCCAACGGCCTGCAATTACTGCTCAAACCGGGCACCGAGCGCGGGCACGTGGCTATCCGCCTGGTCGTAGGCGTAGGCCTGGATGACTTCCGTTGTGAAGAAAAGGAGTTGCCGCACCTGCTCGAACACCTGTTGTTCAGCGGCATCGACGGCGGCGGTGAAGGCGACCTGGAAGACCGCATGCAAGCCCTCGGCGGTGAGTGGAACGCCTACACCAGCAACGCCGACACGACCTTTGTGATCGAAGCGCCCGCGCAGAACCAACGCAAGGTACTCGACTTGCTGCTGGCAATCGTCACCCGCACTGAACTGACCGATGCCAACATCAAAGCAGCCAAGCAGGTGGTCGAACGCGAAGATGGCGGCCACTACTCACACCTGCAACGCCTGCTCGACCGCCAGGACCTTGGCCACACCGCCAGCAACCAACTGGCCGTCGAACTGGGGCTCAAATGCGCCGAACGTGCGCAAGTCGACCACCTGACCCGCGATCAATTGGAGTCCCTGCGCAAGCATTGGTACGCGCCCAACAACATGACCCTGATTATCGTCGGCGACCTCGACAAACTGCTGCCGGCCTACCTGGAGCGCACCTATGGCCAACTCGACCCGGTCGAGCCGAGCGAGCATTTGCCGCTACCGGAAATCCAACATGCCGCCGCCAGCTACCGTGATCTCGTCCACGGCTGGGTCGGTGACAGCGCCAAGCTGCACTGGCTGTTCCCGGAACCGGTACTCGACGACCAACATGATGAAACCTACGACTTGCTCAAGGACTACCTGGACTGGGCGCTCTACCGTCAACTGCGCCTCAAGCACGGTTTGTCCTACGGCCCATGGAGCGAGCGTGAAGTGCTCGGCGGCGTTGGTTTCCTGAGCCTGAATGCCGACCTTGAGCGAGACAAGCTGCCTGAAGCCGAACAGGTGCTGCAAAACCTCAAGGCGCACCTGCTTAAAGACGGCCTCGACCCGGCGACATTCGCCCGCCTGCAGCACGCTGCCATCGCCCGCCAAGCCTGGGCAGTGCAAGGCAACAGCGCCCTGGCCGACTATTACTGGAGTGCCTCCGGCGACTACAACGACGGCCATTTCAGTGACCCGGTGAAGCGGATCAAGGCCGTGACCCTGGCACAAACCAACCAGGCCATGCGCCAGGTGTTCGACCAACCGGGCTATTGGCGCGTGGAAAAACCGCTGCTCAGCTATGACACCCTGGCCTGGATCGGCGTCGGTGCGCTTGGGCTGATTGCCAGCGGGTTGATCGGCGTTCGTCTTTATCGCAAACGGATCGCGTAATGAAGCACCGAGCCCAGGACTAAGACGTTATTCTGTCGGGGTTTTTTCCTACATACACTGTGAACTGCCCATGCCAAACCTGCCGCCCCTCATCCAGCGCATCCTCGTACTGATCAAGCGCTACCCAGGGGTGATCGCACTCGGCGGTTTTATCTCGGGTGTGTCCAGCTTCATTCTGGTGGATCGCCAGCAAGGCATGGCCAGCTGGATCGCCGTGATTATGCTGGTGAGCTGGCTGTGGCTGATGCTGGAAAACAGCTTTACCCAGCTGTTCGCCAAAGTCTTCAAGCGGGAAATCCCGGAACCGCTGCTGCGCTATGCCACCCAGATGATCCACCAGGAAAGTCTGTTTTTTGTATTACCGTTCTTTTTCATCACAACCACCTGGAACAGTGGCCAATCGATTTTCACTGGCCTGCTCGGTGCGGCGGCGCTTGTGTCGATTACCGACCCGCTGTACTACAAATGGCTGGCTCCCAAGCGCTCATTGTTCCTGGCGCTGCACACCCTGACCCTCTTCGCGGCGCTGCTCACCGCGCTGCCGATTATCCTGCACCTGACCACCGCCGAAAGTTACAAGCTCGCGCTGGGCGTCGCCATGGCATTGTCGATCCCGAGCCTGGCCACAAGCCTGCCGCTGCGCAGTATCAAAGGCTGGGCGATGCTGCTGGGAGTCACCGCCGCCATTGGTTGCGCCGGTTGGTTCCTGCGCAGCTGGGTACCGCCGGCCACGTTGTGGATGACCGAAGTCGCGATCAGCACCCAGTTGCAAGACCGCACGCCAGGCGACGACCTCAAGGAAGTCAGCGCCGCCCAACTGCGCAGCGGCGGGCTGTACGCCTATACCGCGATCAACGCCCCGCGCGGGCTGGATGAGCGGATTTACCATGTGTGGAAATTCAACGGCCAAGAGGTCGACCGCATCGCCCTGGATATCCACGGTGGGCGCAAGGAAGGCTACCGCGCCTGGACCCACAAACAGAATTTCCCGGCCGATGCGGTTGGGCGCTGGCAGGTGCGGGTGTTGACGGAAGACGGGCAGGTCATCGGCGTACTGCGCTTCAAAGTCACTGACACAGCACAAACGGACACGCCAAAGTAGGCCGGATCGTGCTATTACGTAGGGATTGTGGATAGCCAAACAAGCTCGGAGCTTATGACCACTCGTACGACGGCCGGCGCAGCCCACCTCGATTCGTCTACCGTTCCCCCGTTACTCAGGATTACAGGGGACTGGACGCTTGCCCACTATGCAAACCTGAAGAAGCTGTCGGACAAACTCGATGGCCAATACGACGCCGGTGCCCGCATTGACCTCAATGGCCTCGGCGCCCTGGACACTGCCGGCGCGTCGCTGTTGGTCGAGTTGCTGGGCCCCGACCGCATCGAGCAATCTGCCGAGCAAACCGACTGCAGCCTGTCCGCCCCCGACCGCGCGTTGCTCAAGACCGTCTACCGCTCCCTGAATGATTTTTGTGTGCCGGACAAGGCCCCCGAGGAAACCGCCGGCATCCAGGTGCTGGCACGCATCGGCCGGGCGGTGGACACCGTCTGGCAGGACAGTAATCAGCTGCTGGGCTTTATCGGGGTGATCCTCGAAACCTTCGCCCGCGGCATTTTCCGCCCCAAGCGCTGGCGTATCACGCCCATGGTCGCGCATATCGAACAAACCGGCCTCGACGCCGCGCCCATCGTGGCACTGCTGACGTTTCTGGTTGGCGCGGTCGTCGCGTTTCTCGGCGCCACGGTGCTCAAGAGTTTCGGCGCGACCATTTTCACCGTGGACTTGGTGGCGTTCTCTTTCCTGCGTGAATTTGGTGTATTGCTCACCGCCATCCTGATCGCCGGGCGCACCGCCAGCGCGTTTACAGCGCAAATCGGCTCAATGAAAGCCAACGAAGAAATCGACGCCATCCGTACCCTGGGCCTGGACCCGATGGAGTTGCTGGTTCTGCCGCGCGTAATGGCGCTGCTGGTGTCGCTGCCGATGCTGACCTTCCTGGCAATGCTCTCGGGGATTATCGGCGGCGGCGTGGTGTGCGCCGTCACGCTGGATATTTCGCCGGCAATGTTTCTCTCGCTGTTGCAATCGGACATCGGCGTACAGCATTTCCTGGTCGGCATGGTGAAAGCCCCCTTCTTCGCCTTCCTGATCGCGGCGATCGGCTGCCTCGAAGGCTTCAAAGTCAGCGGCAGTGCCGAGTCGGTCGGCGCCCACACCACCTCCAGCGTGGTGCAATCGATCTTTGTGGTCATTGTGCTGGATGCGGTCGCCGCGCTGTTCTTCATGGAGATGGGCTGGTGAGTCGTCTACGCCGTGCGCCCTCCGAGGCGGTGATCGAAGTGCGCGGCCTGTGCAACCGCTTTGGCAGCCAGAGCGTGCACGAGAACCTCGATCTGGATTTGTATAAAGGCGAGATCCTCGCAGTGGTCGGCGGCTCCGGCAGCGGCAAGTCCGTGCTGTTGCGCAGCATCGTCGGCTTGCGCCGCCCCAGCGAAGGCGACGTGCGGGTGTTCGGCAAGAACCTGCCGAGCCTGCCGGAACATGAACGCTCGCTGGTGGAACGGCGCTTTGGCGTGCTGTTTCAGAAGGGCGCGCTGTTTTCCTCACTGACTGTGACCGAAAACGTCGCCCTGCCATTGATAGAGCACGCGGGCCTCAGCCGTGCCGACGCCGAGCACCTGGCCGCGGTCAAACTGGCGTTGGCCGGGCTGCCTCTTTCAGCTGCCGACAAGTACCCGGCGTCACTCTCCGGCGGCATGATCAAGCGCGCGGCATTGGCACGCGCCTTGGCGTTGGACCCGGACATCCTGTTCCTCGATGAACCCACCGCCGGCCTCGATCCGATTGGCGCGGCGCAGTTCGACCAACTGATCCTGACCCTGCGTGATGCGCTGGGCCTGAGCGTGTTCCTGGTCACCCACGACCTCGACACGCTGTACACCATCACCGACCGCGTCGCCGTGCTGGCGCAGAAGAAAGTGCTGGTGGCCGGCGCCATCGATGTTGTCTCGGAAACGGACGACGCGTGGATCCACGAATATTTCCACGGCCCCCGAGGCCGCGCGGCATTGACTGCCGCTCAATCGTTCAACGAGGTATGACATGGAAACCCGAGCCCATCATGTGATGATCGGTCTGTTCAGCGTGATCGTAGTGGTTGGCGCCATGCTGTTCGGCCTGTGGCTGGCCAAGTCCAGCGTGGACAGCGCCTTCCAGGAATACGAGGTGGTGTTCAACGAGGCGGTCAGCGGCCTGTCCCAGGGCAGCTCGGTGCAATACAGCGGGATCAAGGTAGGCGATGTCACCAGCCTGCGCCTGGACCCGAAAGACCCGCGCCGTGTGCTCGCACGTATCCGCCTGGCCGGGCAAACGCCGATCAAGGAAGACACCCAGGCCAAACTGGCACTGACCGGTATTACCGGCACTTCGATCATCCAGCTCAGCGGCGGTACCCCGCAAAGTCCTGAACTCAAGGGCAAGGACGGCAACCTGCCGGAAATCATCGCGTCACCATCGCCGATCGCACGCCTGCTCAATAACAGCAACGACCTGATGACCAGCATCAACCTGCTGCTGCACAACGCCAACCACATGTTCTCCCGGGAGAACGTCGAGCGCCTGAGCAATACGCTGGACAACCTGCAGCAGACCACCGGCGCCATCGCCGAACAGCGCGGCGATATCAAGGTGGTGATGCAGCAACTGATGCAAGTCAGCAAACAGGCGACTGCGGCACTGGAGCAAACCACTGTGCTGATGCGCAATGCCAACGGCCTGCTCAACGAGCAAGGCAAACAGGCCTTCGGCAGCGCCGAACAGGCAATGAAATCCCTGGAGCAAAGCACCGCGACCATCAACACCTTGCTGACCAACAACAAGGACTCGGTGAACAGCGGCATGCAGGGCCTCAACGAATTGGCGCCCGCCGTGCGCGAACTGCGCGAAACCTTGGGTTCGCTGCGCGCCATCTCCCGCCGCCTCGAAGCCAACCCCAGTGGTTACCTGCTGGGCAGCGACAAGAACAAGGAGTTCACGCCATGAAGCGTGCTTACCAAATGATCGCCCCTCTGGCCCTGGCCCTGATCAGCGCGTGCTCGATCTTGCCCAAGCCGGACCCGTCGGATGTCTACCGCCTGGCTTCAGCACACACCAGCACCCAAGGCACGCCGGTCAGTTGGTCACTGCGTGTGTCAAAGCCCCAGAGCAGCGAGTTTCTCGACAGCCCGCGCATTGCCGTGGTGCCCAACGGCGACCTGATCAGCAGCTACGCGAACTCACGCTGGAGCGACCCGAGCCCGGTGCTGCTGCGCAATCGGTTCATGGACGGTTTCCAGCGCGATGGGCGGGTAACGCTACTGAGCACCGACGAGACCAACCTGCAGGCCGACTATGAGCTGGGCGGCCAGTTGCAGGCTTTCCAGAGTGAATACCGGGGCAATCAGGTGGACGTGGTGATTCGACTTGACGCACGGTTGGTGCGCGCAAGTGATCAGCGGATTATTGCCAGCCGTCGGTTTGAGGTGAGGCAGGCTGCGGGCGATACCAAGGTGCCGGCGGTGGTCGCCGCGTTTGGGCAGGCCGGGGATCAGCTGAATAAGCAGGTGGTGGATTGGGTGGTGCAGCAGGGCAATGCCGTTGCGAAACGCTGACGGCCTCTTCGCGAGCAAGCCCGTTCCCACATTTTGAATGTATTCATCGTTCAAAATTGGAAGCGGGCTTGCTCGCGATAGCTATTCAAGCCTTAACCAAAGAACCAGTAGCACACCGCAATCGCCGCCACGACGCCGGCAAACTCCGCCAGCAACGCACACCCCACCGCATGCCGCGCCCGCTGAATCCCCACCGAACCGAAGTACACCGCCAACACATAAAAGGTGGTTTCCGTGCTGCCCTGAATGGTTGCTGCCACCAGCGCAGGGAAGCTGTCTACGCCCTTGGTTTGCATGGTCTCGATCAACAGCGCGCGTGCGGCACTGCCGGAAAACGGCTTGACCATCGCCGTCGGCAGCGCGTCGACAAAACGCGTGTCCATGCCGCTCCAGGCCACCACATGGCGAATGCCCTCCAGGCCGAAGTCCAACGCCCCGGAGGCGCGCAACACACCCACGGCACACAGCATCGCCACCAGGTACGGCAGCAGGTTCTTGGCAACGTCGAAGCCCTCTTTGGCACCTTCGACAAATGCCTCATAAACCTTCACCTTGCGCAGCGCGCCGATCACCAGGAACAGCATGATCAACCCAAACAGCGTGAGGTTACCGAGTATCGAAGAAAGGCCGGCCAGGGCCGTGGCGGACAGGGTCGCCAGCAGCGCCATAAAACCGCCCAACACCAGTGCACCGGGAATCAGGTAGGCCAGCACCACCGGGTCCCACAGGCGCAAGCGTTGCATCACGGCCACCGAGAGCAGGCCGACCAGGGTCGAGGCACTGGTCGCCAGCAGGATCGGCAGGAACACCAACGTCGGGTCCGCGGCACCTTGCTGGGCGCGGTACATGAAGATCGTCACCGGCAACAGCGTCAGCGAAGAGGCGTTAAGCACCAGGAACAGAATCTGCGCGTTGCTCGCAACGTTCGGGATGGGGTTGAGTTCCTGCAACGCCTTCATGGCTTTCAGGCCGATAGGCGTCGCGGCGTTGTCCAGGCCCAGACCGTTGGCGGCGAAGTTGAGGGTGATCAAGCCGATAGCGGGATGGCCGGCGGGCACTTCCGGCATCAGCCGGCGAAACAGCGGCCCGAGCGCCTTGGCCAGCCAATCGACGATCCCGGCCTTTTCGGCGATGCGTAAAAAGCCCAGCCATAAGGTCAGGGTGCCGAACAGCAGCACCATCACTTCCACTGACAATTTGGCCATGGCGAAAATACTTTCGACCATCGCCGCAAAAATCCCGGCATTACCGCCAACCAGCCACTGCACCAGTGCTGACACCATTGCCACGACAAAGAAGCCAAGCCACAGGCCATTGAGCATCAGTTGAATCCCCCGAAAGATGGAGCGAATGATAACGGGGCTGGCAGAAACGACAAACCCCGGATTTCCCGGGGTTTGTTTCACATCACTCGCGCATCAGCCGCGGCTGGCCTCGCCGGCCGGCAGCGCTTCTTTGCTGCGCCAGTGCGGCAGGGAATTCCAGTAGCGCTCGCCCTTGGCGTCGTCGTACATGCCTTCCCAACGGGAGATGACCAGTACGGCCAAGGCATTGCCGATCACGTTCAGTGCGGTACGTGCCATGTCCATCACACGGTCGACACCGGCGATGAACGCCAAGCCTTCCAGCGGAATGCCCACGCTGCCCAATGTGGCCAGCAGCACCACGAAGGACACGCCCGGCACGCCGGCGATACCTTTGGAGGTGACCATCAGGGTCAGCACCAGCATCAGTTGCTGGCCGATCGACAGGTCGATGCCATACAGCTGGGCGATAAAGATTGCAGCGATGCTCTGGTACAGGGTCGAACCGTCGAGGTTAAACGAGTAGCCGGTCGGCACCACGAAGCTGCAGATGGCCTTTGGCGCACCGTACGCCTCCATCTTCTCGATCACGCGAGGCAGCACGGTTTCCGAGCTGGCGGTCGAGTAGGCCAGTACCAATTCGTCCTTGAAGATACGCATCAACTTGAGGATCGAGAAGCCAAACAGGCGTGCGATCAAGCCCAGTACCGCAAAGGCGAAGAACAGGATGGCCACGTAAACCAGGATCACCAGCTTGGCCAGCGGCAGCAAGGAAGCGAAGCCGAAATTGGCAACGGTCACCGCGATCAGGGCAAAGACACCGATAGGGGCGTACTTCATGATCATGTGGGTGACTTTGAACATGCTCTCCGACACGCCCTGGAACATAGTCACCAGCGGCTCGCGCAGCTCAGGCTTGAGGCTCGACAAGCCCAGGCCGAACAGCACCGAGAAGAAGATGATCGGCAACATATCGCCGCGTGCGACCGCCGCGAAAATGTTCGACGGGATCAGGTTGAGGATCGTCTCGATGAACGCATGCTCATGCTGCACTTCGGCGGCGGTGGCGGTGTATTTGGAGATGTCGACGGTACCCAGGGTACTCATGTCGATGCCAGCGCCCGGGTGGAACAGGTTGGCAAGCAGCAGGCCGACCACAATGGCGATGGTGGTGACCACTTCGAAGTAAAGGATGGTTTTGACACCGATTCGGCCGAGCTTCTTCGCGTCCCCCACACCGGCGATGCCCACGATCAACGAGGAAATCACAATCGGGATCACGATCATCTTGATCAGACGGATAAAGATATCGCCCGCTGGCTGCAACACATTGCTGATCCACCAGGCTTTTTCAGCACTGAAATGGTTGAGCACTGCACCGATTGCGATCCCCAATACCAAACCGATGAGGATCTGCCAGGCGAGGCTTAGCTTTGCCTTCTTCATGTCATTACCCTTACTTCAAGTGGACTTAAGGCGGATGCGCCATCTGGAACGCTCGGAAGCGAAAAAGTGTGTGCATCTGCCTCCGTAGAAGGTCACCGCAGCGTGGCCGAAATGGCTTACTGGCAGGCGAAAAAAGGCGCAACTATTCCCATGCAAGGGAGCGACGTCTAATGCCGTAAACGCCTACCCTATGCCGAATCGGCATGGCTTTTTTTGAAAATAACTGTCCGAACGGTCAGTTCAAATACGCCAATTCAGCAGGTGAATATGCCGTGAACCGGCCAATACAGGCTCGCTCAGAGATGTTGGACGACCTCAGGTCACTGGCAGAAATGCCTGGGATTTGATGAGCTTGGCGTCGGAGACGCCCTATAGCGTGCGGAAAATTTTCTAGATAGAAGGTCGCTCCGACACACCAAGTAATGGTTGAGCGGAAGCAGAAACGAAAATAACGGCTATAGACGACATACAGGATGGGCAATGAGAGTCATAAGCCCGCCGCAAGTTCAGCAAGCTTGAGGACTTGTGAACTTGCGTCGCAGCTTTTCACCTGACCCGGCCCTTGCGCAGGCACTCCCTGTACCCGTAGGTCACGCCGATCTCGATTGATCAGAGCAACCCGGCCCCCTGGTCAAGCACCGCCTTTGGCGAGCGGTGCAAGTGGAAGGAAGCAAAGTGGCCTCTTTCCATGGACGCCGGCTCCGTAGACGGCAGATGCGTCAGACGGAACCTAGTACCAATTCGGATCTTTCTTGAGCTGCTCCATCAGCAGCTTCTGCATGCCTTCGTCCGGCTTACCGAGGAAACGGTAGTCAGCGTGCCGCGTCGGTGACTTGTCTGCCGGCAGACCTGCCGGGACCTGTACCAACATGGCGTAGGCATGTTTCTTGTTGTAGCTGAAGGCAACGACCAGACGCTTGTTCAGGCACGTGTCTGCTGTCTCGCAGAGCGGCCCGACCAGGTACTTGTCGCCATCTTCTTCCACGGCATTCATTTGTTCGGCCGTACCGGAGAGGTTCATCACCCATTCCGGCAGCCGCTCTTCTTTCTTCACAACGCCTTGCCAGGTCTCACGAAACTGTGGATCGGAGCTGAGCAGTTCGTTGGCCCGGGTCTGACCGTCATTGGCGGCCATCACCAGGCCGCTACCGCCCAAGAGCAGGGCGGCAGCTAGCGCTTTGAGAGACAAAGTGGTCATTTTCAGCCTCGGCCGCGACGACCAAAGAAGAACGAAGCGATGAACATCACCAGGAAGACCACAAACAGAATTTTTGCGATACCCGTGGCAGTGCCCGCGATGCCGCCGAAGCCCAGGACTGCAGCCACAATGGCGATGATCAGAAATGTGATTGCCCAACTCAACATGGTGATTCTCCTTACGCTTTTATAGGGGTAACAGCGGTAGTGCGGTGCAGCCGCTCAACTCAGCGACGTTTTGTTGCCTAGAACACCCAACGCTCCTGAGTTGGCAATTCACCCAGGGTGGAATCCTGGTCAGCCACTCTCAATTGCGGGGCGGTTACGTCGGCGGTAGCGCTGCCAACGGAACGGAAATGGGTCTGGGTCATGAGCGGGCGTTCAAACTGCGGGGTTTGTTGCTGACTCTGTTGCCAATGCTGCAACTGCTGGCCGGCGATCAACGTGACCATCAAGGCCAGGCTGGCGAACAGACCTTGCTGCAAACGCACTGGCGATACACGCAATTGGCTGCTGAGGCTTTGGCGAGTCATGCTGCATTTCTCCCGCATTCTGGTTATTCGTTCATGACGCTGTCAGGAGAGGTATTGCAGGGTGCATGCCAGATTTTTTACAAAATAAATCCCAATAAAATCAGCATGTTATGAATGAGCGACGGTTATAGAGGCCAGCATCCTGCACGATGCCTCTGTCCAGGCCGTGCGAAATGCACGACGGCCAATGGTCGGATCAACGGATCGAAAGCAGCAGTTGAGTTGCCGAAGTGGCAAGAAGGGATGAAAACGCTATCAAACGGCGTGTTTGTAGGAGAGCGTGAAGATACCTGCGCGCGGACGCCGTTTATCAATCAGAATAAACCATGCAACTTGCCCGATTATTCCGGGACTAATCAGCATCATTTATAGTTAAGGAGCGCGGGACAGATGGAATCAGCCAAGGAACTTCAAGGCCGCATTCTTTTAGTGGATGACGAATCCGCGATCCTTCGCACCTTCCGCTACTGCCTGGAAGATGAAGGCTACAACGTAGCGACCGCCAACAGCGCCGCGCAAGCCGATGCCCTGATGCAACGCCAGGTGTTTGACCTGTGCTTCCTGGATTTGCGCCTGGGCGAAGATAACGGCCTGGATGTATTGGCGCAGATGCGTATCCAGGCGCCGTGGATGCGCGTGGTCATTGTTACCGCGCATTCCGCCGTAGACACCGCAGTCGATGCGATCCAGGCCGGCGCCGCCGACTACCTGGTCAAACCGTGCAGCCCTGACCAATTACGGCTGGCCACCGCCAAGCAGTTGGAAGTGCGCCAACTGTCCGCCCGCCTGGAAGCGCTGGAAGGCGAAGTACGCCAGCCCAAGGACGGGCTCGACTCCCACAGCCCGGCGATGATGGTGGTACTGGAAACCGCACGCCAAGTTGCCGGGACTGACGCCAATATCCTGATTCTGGGCGAGTCCGGCACCGGTAAAGGCGAGTTGGCGCGGGCCATTCACGGCTGGAGCAAACGTTCGAAAAAATCCTGCGTGACCATCAACTGCCCGTCACTGACCGCGGAACTGATGGAAAGCGAATTGTTCGGCCACAGCCGCGGCGCGTTTACCGGTGCCAGTGAGAGCACATTGGGCCGCGTCAACCAGGCCGACGGTGGCACGCTGTTTCTCGACGAAATCGGCGACTTCCCCCTCACTTTGCAACCCAAATTGCTGCGTTTTATCCAGGACAAGGAATATGAGCGCGTAGGCGACCCGGTCACCCGGCGCGCCGATGTGCGCATCCTGGCGGCCACCAACCTGAACCTGGAAGACATGGTGCGCGACGGCCGCTTCCGGGAAGACTTGCTCTACCGCCTCAATGTCATCACCTTGCACCTGCCGCCGCTGCGTGAACGCAGTGAGGACATCCTGACCCTTGCCGACCGCTTCCTGGCACGCTTCGTCAAGGAATACGCCCGACCGGCACGCGGTTTCAGCGACAGCGCGCGTGAAGCGCTGCTCAACTACCGATGGCCAGGCAATATCCGCGAACTGCGGAACGTGGTGGAACGCGCCAGCATCATCTGCCCACAGGAAAAGGTTGAAATCAGCCACCTCGGGATGGCCGAACAACCGACCAACAATGCCCCGCGCATCGGCGCAGCACTGAGCCTGGATGAGCTGGAGAAAGCGCATATCGGTGCAGTACTCGCCACCAGCGACACGTTGGATCAAGCGGCACGCACCCTCGGCATCGACGCATCGACCCTTTATCGCAAACGCAAACAGTACAATTTATGAGCTGTACTTTATGAAGCTTGCGATGAAACTGCGCACTCGGTTATTCCTGAGTATCTCAGCGCTGATTACCGTCGCCCTGCTGGGACTGATTCTGGGACTGGTCAGCGTCATGCAAATGGCCAAGAGCCAGGAGTCGCTGATTCGCAGCAACTTCATCACCCTGGACCTGGGCCTCAAGCTGCGCCAGAGCTTGGGCGATCAGTTGATCCTGATGCTGGAGGATCGACCGGACCCCGCGGCCCTGCAAACCTCGAAAGAGCAATATTTCGCCCTGCTGGATCAAGGTATCGCCCACGAACAGCAAGACGGCAGACTCAGCGGCTTCGCCCAGGCACGTGCCGACTACCTGAACTTCCTCAAGGCGTTTGACGAGGCCCAGCAAAGCTCGCTGGCGAACAATAAAAACCAGAAACTGACCGAAACCTTCAATGCATTGCGCAATGGCCTGATCGCCGAACACAAACAAGCGCTGGAGAATATCAACACCAGCGAATACAAATCGCGAGACCGAGCATTGCTGATTGCCGGCCTTTTAGGGTTGGTTGGCCTCGCGGTACTGATCATCGGCTTCGTCACTGCACACGGCATCGCACGGCGGTTTGGCGGGCCGATCGAAGCCTTGGCCAAAGCCGCTGACAAGATCGGGCAGGGTGATTTCGAAGTGACGCTGCCCCTCTCGTCGGCAGCGGAAATGAATCAACTGACGCGTCGCTTTGGCATCATGGCCGAAGCGCTGCGCCAGCATCAGGCGACCAATGTCGACGAATTGCTGGCCGGCCAGCAGCGTCTGCAAGCGGTGCTCGACAGCATCGACGATGGCTTACTGATGATCGACCGCCAGGGCCGCCTGGAACACCTCAACCCAGTGGCGCAGCGCCAACTGGGCTGGGACGAGGCGCGTTTAGGCCAGGGCCTGGGCGAAGCACTGGGCCGCCCGGAAATGGATGAACAACTTCAGTTGGTACTGCGTGGCGGCAACCTGGAGCGCGCGCCGGAAGACCTGGAAGTGGAAGTCGAAGGCGAATTACGCCTGCTGACCTACAGCCTGACGCCCGTCAGCCATACCCAAGGGCATATTCTGGGCGCGGTGATGGTGCTGCACGACGTCACAGAACAACGCGCTTTCGAACGGGTGCGTAGCGAATTTGTGTTGCGCGCTTCCCACGAGTTACGCACACCGGTGACCGGCATGCACATGGCCTTCGGGCTGTTCCGTGAGCGGGCAAAGTTCCCTGCGGACTCGCGTGAAGCGGACCTGCTGGATACGGTCAATGAAGAAATGCAGCGCTTGATGCAGCTGATCAATGACCTGCTCAACTTTTCACGCTACCAGAATGGCCTGCAAAAGCTCACGCTCGGGCCATGTAATGTCACCGACCTGCTGGAGCACGCACGGGCCCGATTCACTGAGCCAGCGAATGCACAGAACATCGAGTTATTGGTGGAGGCCCAAGCAGAGTTGCCCAGGCTGTATGCCGACCAGGCGCAGTTGGAGCGCGTGCTCGATAACCTATTAGGCAACGCGTTGCGGCACACTGCGCAAGGCGGCCAGATTCGTCTGCAGGCGCGCCGTCATGGCGAGCGGGTAATTATCAGCGTCGAAGATAACGGCGAAGGTATTGCTTACGGCCAACAAGGGCGGATCTTCGAACCCTTCGTCCAGGTGGGCCGCAAGAAAGGCGGCGCCGGCCTGGGGTTGGCACTTTGCAAAGAGATCGTGCAATTGCACGGCGGCCGCATGGGCGTGTATTCGCGGCCGGGGCAAGGCACGCAGTTCTACATGGCGCTGCCGCTGTAATCTGACTGCTCGGGTTGCCTTGTCACAGCGACAAGGACCTGAAAGCCCCCCCATCAAACTACCGACGCACAGGTGAAAACCCGAGAGCGGGTTTGCTCGCGAAGGCGCTTTCAAAGCCAACATTGCTGCCGCCGGACATTCCGCTTTCGCAAGCCAACCCTTGCGATACACGCTTAGCTGCGGTTCAACGCGCGCAGGATCGCAGCACTTTCGGCATCCGGCGTGCCATCGAACAGTGATGGACGGAAGTGCATCTGGAAGGCCGCGATCACATGCCGTGTGGCTACATCCAGCTCACCCGTCTGCGGCGTTTGGTAGCCGAGTCGTGCCAGCTCTTCCTGGAACCAGGTAATACTCGGCAGGGCAGCGCTGTATTGCTGCTGGAATCGGGCGACTGCCTGTGCATCCGGCCACATCCCCAAACCTTCAGCGGCTAAACGCTTCCACGGGAACAGGGGGCCCGGATCGAGCTTGCGCAGCGGCGCGATGTCGCTGTGACCGATGATATTCCGGGGGTTGATGCCATTGCGCTTGCTGATGTCCTTGAGCAACACCACCAGCGACTGCACCTGTGCTTCGGAGTATGGGTACCACACACGGCCCGTTGGCGTGTCGCGATACCCTGGGTTGACGATCTCGATGCCAATGGAGCTGGAGTTGAGCCAGGTGCGGCCCATCCACTCGCTTTCCCCGGCGTGCCAGGCACGCTGGCTCTCATCCACCAGTTTGAAGATGGTGCCTGAAGCGTCGTCGCCGATCAGGTAATGGCTGCTGACCTGGCCGTGCGTCAACAGCGCCAGGGAGCGTTCAAGGCCGGTAGAGGTGTAATGAACAATGACGAACTGCACGCGGTTATCGTGGTTCATCGAAGGGTGATTGGTGTCCAGGCGCGGGCCGCTGGCGCAGCCGGCGAGGAGCAAAAACACAAAAGCGACGTACAAGGATTTCATGGCAAAGGCATTACACTGAAGACGATAATGCAATAGTGTAACGTAACGTTTGAGGCTCGGCGGTCAAATCCGGGCTTTTAAACAAAATGGAACATTTTTCAGGCCGCCTGTACCCGGTTACGCCCGGCAGCCTTGGCCCGGTATAACGCCTCATCGGCGCGCTTGAGTGCCAAGTCACTGCGCTCACCTGGCTGAAACTGCGCCAGGCCCATGGACATCGTGATCGTCACCGGCTCGCCCTTGAAGTGGAACGGGCACGCTTCAATCGCTGCACGCAGCCCTTCACCCACGGCCAAGGCCTCCTCCAAGGCGGAGTCAGGCATCAGCAACACAAACTCCTCACCGCCAAAGCGCGCGATAAAGTCGTTGGGGCGCAGGTATTTGCGCAACACGTTGGCGATGATTTTCAGCACCTTGTCACCGGCCAGGTGACCGTAGCCATCGTTGATCCGCTTGAAGTGGTCCAGATCCAGCATGGCCAGGGACAAGCTATTGCCGCGCTGGTGCCAGGTATTCACTTCATGATCCAGACGCTCACTCCACGCCGCACGATTGGGCAGGCCGGTGAGCGGGTCGATCAAGGCCTTCTGGCGTTGTACCTCCAAATGCTCGCGGTAACCCTGGGCTTCCTTTTCCATGTTTGCGACACGTTCAGCCAAGCCCTTCAGCCGCGCCGCTACCTCCTGCTCGCGCTGGTCACGCTGCTGCTGGTGTTCATCCATAGTGCCGAGCAGGCCTTCAAGATGGCTTTCCAGCACCTGCTTGAGGCTGTCCAGGTCAGCCGCTTCCTGCACACTGCTTTGCAGGCCGTCGACCTGCTCACGGATCTGTGTATCCAGTTCCCGCGCGGCCGAACGGCTGTCGGCGTGGCCGTCACTGGCCACCTGCAGATGACCCTGGAATGCCTCGAGGCGCTCGTTGAGCTGCTTGAGGTAGGCTTCGAACTCGTGCTGGCCGCTGTCGGTGATCGCCAGCATCAGCACTGCAAGGTCATCAAGGATCGGCAGCAATTCGTACCAGTTCAAGCCGTGGGCCAGGCGTTCGCGCATGGCTTCGGCTTGGGGCCGGTGGCGCTCGGGCAGCGACAGATCATCCAGCAAGCCGAGCAAGGTGCCTTCGATATGGCTGGCGACCGAACTATAAGACGGCTCGGGCGAATCGGGCAGCGCGTAAACGCCGTCCGATTGCAGCATATCCGGGTCGGGCTCGGGGCTTTCCATCACAGGAGGTAGCGACAGGCTGCCGATGGCGGTTTCATCCGGCGTAGCCACCTCAGCCTGCGGGACCTCGATAAACGCAGCGAGGGCGCTCTCGGGAACGGTTTCCTCTGCCTCGGGTTCAGACGTCGCGGCAGGCGCAGTGGTGGGCGTAGCGATCGGCGCCGCTGGCGCCGGGGCCTCAAAGACAAACGTTTCGGCGGCGACCTCTGTAGCTTGCACCGGCGTGATCGGCTCAGGCTGTGCCTCGACCGGGGTCTGCGGCAACGGCGCAAAGGCGCGCAAGGCGTGTGTCAGCTCTTCGGATTGCGCGGGCTCCTGAGGCTCGGGCTTGGGCGCGGCGGGGACGGGTTTCGGCGCAGCCAGCGCCGGTACAGGCAGTGGCGTCGATTGGGCCACCGGCACTTCATTCGAAACCTCTTTCGCGCCAAACAGACGTTGCAGCAGGCCCGGCCCAGTGCGCGTGGTTTCGCCATCCGGCTCCAGGTTACTCAACGCCTGCTCTTGCAGGCTGCTCAGCTCACTGAGCAACAGCGGGATCTCACGCGCCTGCCCGACCCGGCCGTCCAGCTGCTTGGCGAAGGTTTTCAACGGGCGGGCCACCTCACGCGGCAGTGGCAACTTCTGCAATTGCACGACCAGCGCGGTGAGCGCAGTGCTGATCTGGTCGACCCGGGTTTCGCGGCGCTGCTCCGAGTCGAGCACGGCTTTTTCCAGGCGAGGCAACAAGGCGGCGAGAGCGGCGTCCATGTCGTCCGTACGCACCACGTCGCGCATCTCTTTCATGCATTGATCAACCGCGCGGTCGGTCCCTTCAGCCGCCAGCGTGCTACGCACCAGCCCTCGCCGTAACAGGTCAAGGCGGGCGGCCCAGCGACGTTCGAGCTTGTCTTGCTGCTCGACACTTTTCAGGTATTTCTCTTTCCAGCGCTGGGCGTCGTCGCTCATGCAAGGGGTCCGCGAGGGCCGGGGCTCAACGCGGGTAATGCATCAGCCGTGAGCGAACCCGGCAGACGAATCTCTACCGCGACCGGCAGGTGATCGGAGATGGGCTGCGCCAACACCTGCACGCTTTCGAGCGTAAGGGTCGGGCTAAGCAGGATATGGTCCAGGCAGCGCTGCGGGCGCCAACTGGGAAACGTGGCTTCGACTTGCGGCGCCAGTAACCCGAGGTCGCGCAACGGGGAATTCTGCAACAGGTCGTTGGCATGGGTATTCATGTCACCCATCAGTACCTGGTGCTTATAGTTGCTAATCATTTCACGCACATAGGCAAGCTGCAGGTTGCGCGCACGCCCCCCGAGCGCCAGGTGCATCATGACCACCACCAAGGCTTCCGGGCCTTCGCCGAATCGCACGAGGATCGCCCCACGCCCCTTGGGACCTGGCAAGGGGTGATCTTCGATGGCGGTGGGTTTCAAGCGACTGAGCACGCCATTGCTGTGCTGCGCCAGACGCCCCAGGTTGCGGTTGAGTTGCTGATACCAGTAGGGGAACGCGCCGAGTTGAGCCAGGTGTTCCACTTGGTTGATGTAGCCAGAGCGCATGCTGCCGCCATCAGCTTCCTGCAGGGCGACCAAATCGAAGTCGTTCAGCAGGTTGCCGATTTTTTGCAGGTTAACGGCCCGCCCGGTGTGCGGCAGCAGGTGCTGCCAGCCCCGGGTGAGGTAGTGCCGGTACTTCTCGGTGCTGATGCCCACCTGGATATTGAAGCTGAGCAGGCGCAAGCGGCTGTCTGCCGGCAGGCCCGTGGACTCCAGATGATGTTCGTTGACCTGCGGATCATGCAGGCCAACCACACGTTCAGTACCCCAGCGGCGCATGGTAGGCCCCTTACTTGGCTGCGCGCTCTTTGGCGATCAGTTGGTCGGCAACATTGAGAGTCTGCTCAGGACCACCGGTCGTGCCCAGGTCGAAACGGTATTTACCGTTGACGATCATGGTCGGTACGCCTTGCACGCCATACTTCTGGGCCAGCTCTTTGTATTGAGCCATTTTGCCCTTGACGGCGAACGAGTTGAAGGTTTCGAGGAACTTGGCTTTGTCGACGCCTTGGGTAGCAACGAAATCAGCCATGTCTTCCGGCTTGGTCAGACGCTTGCCTTCTTTTTGGATAGCGTTGAAGACGGCGTTATGAACCTTGTGCTCAACGCCCATGGTGTCCAGGGTGATGAAGAGCTGACCATGGGCATCCCATGGGCCACCGAACAGCGCAGGGATACGCTTGAAGTTCACGTCGGCCGGGAGTTTCTCAGCCCACGGATTGATGGTCGGCTCAAAGGCGTAGCAATGCGGGCAGCCATACCAGAACAGCTCCACCACTTCGATCTTGCCAGGCTCCGAAACGGGGACCGGGTTGGCCAGTTCTACGTAGGTTTTACCGGCTTCAAGCGGCACGTCGGCAGCTTGTGCGGTCATGCCGAAAAGACTGGCAGTGACGAGAGCGGCGCTGAGGATCAGATTACGCATGCTTTACTCCTGGACAAATAAAGTCGCCTCACGCGACCTTTAGGTGTGACAGGTCTGCGCGGGCATGAGTTCGTTAGTGTAACGGCACCGGCCACAAAAAAGGGCGGCCTAAGCCACCCTTTTTATGCTTGCATCGACGGATTAATCGAGCGTTAACGTACCGCCTGAATCAGTGCAGGCCCTGGATATACTGGGAAACCGCTTCGATATCCTTGTTGCTCAACTTGCCGGCAATACTTTGCATGATTTTGGTATCGCCATCGTTGGTGCGATTACCCTCACGGAAGTCCGTCAGTTGCTTGGTGATGTACTGGGCATGCTGGCCGCTCAGGTGCGGGAAACCGGCAGCAGCAAGGCCGGCGCCGTTAGGCGAATGGCAACCGAGGCAGGAAGGCATGCCTTTTTCCAGGTTACCACCCCGGAACAGTTCTTCGCCGTGAGCCACCAGCTTTGGATCGGCAGCTCCCACACTGCCTTTCTGACTGGCAAAATACGCAGCGATGTCTGCCAGGTCCTGATCGCTGAGATTAGTCAGCAAACCGGTCATTTCGAGCACCGTGCGCTTGCCGTCCTTGATGTCGTGCATCTGCTTGGTCAGGTAACGTTCACCCTGGCCTGCCAGTTTAGGGAAGTTTGGCGCCGGGCTATTGCCGTCCGGTCCGTGGCAAGCACCACACACGGCGGCTTTCGCCTGGCCCGCTGTAGCGTCGCCTGCAGCATGGGCAACACCGGTGATGCCCAAGGTCAACAGCAGACTCACGATCAGTTTGTTCATCAGCTAATCCAACTACGGCTAAGGGTTTAAGAGTTATCTACCGGGTTTACTCACCATCAACTCAATGATGGCCTGGTAATCCTCAGTACTGCAGTCCATGCACAAACCACGCGGCGGCATTGCCTTGAAACCCTGGGTCACGTGTTGCACCAGCGTATCCATACCTTGCGCCAGTCTGGGCGCCCAAGCTACCTGATCACCCCGTTTGGGGGCGTTGGGCAGTTGGCCGGCATGGCAAGCCACGCAAACTCGGTTGTACACCGCCTCCGGATCCTGTGTAGCCTGAGCGCCGTAAAGCGGAACCAGGACACCAAAAGCGAGCAACCATCGGGTCATACATCGACCTTTTCAGGGTTTGAGAGCGTTTTGCGTTCTAATGCGCAATAAAGGTCTTTCGCTCCCGTGAACTTCATCCTTCGCTGGGACAAAGCACACACAAAATCTGCGGCATTATATACTGGCGCTACTGAAACGGAAACGACACCGCTTGCCGCACCCTTTTTCGGCACCGCCCACATCGGAAATCTCATGCAACTCAAGAATCCCATCCTCGGTCTGTGCCAACAGTCCACATTCATGCTCAGCGCCGCCAAAGTTGACCAATGCCCCGATGACGAAGGCTTTGAAGTCGCCTTTGCCGGTCGTTCCAACGCTGGCAAATCCAGCGCACTGAACACCCTGACTCACGCCAGCCTGGCGCGCACCTCGAAAACCCCGGGCCGCACGCAACTTCTCAATTTCTTCAAGCTAGACGATGATCGGCGTCTGGTCGACCTGCCGGGCTACGGATATGCAAAAGTACCTATCCCGCTGAAGCTGCACTGGCAGCGTCACCTGGAGGCTTACCTGGGTGGCCGGGAGAGTTTGAAAGGGTTGATTCTGATGATGGACATCCGTCATCCAATGACCGACTTCGACCTGCTGATGCTTGATTGGGCTGTCGCCAGCGGCATGCCGATGCACATCCTGCTGACCAAGGCCGACAAGCTGACCTACGGTGCCGCCAAGAACACCCTGCTCAAAGTGCAGTCCGACATTCGCAAAGGCTGGGGGGATGCGATCACCATCCAGTTGTTCTCTGCACCGAAGCGGATGGGCCTGGAAGACGCCTACACCGTGCTGGCAGGCTGGATGGAATTGGCCGACAAGGGCACTGAAATCGCGGAATAACTTTTCTGCGGGCAAAAAAAACCCCGGACTTCGTATGGGGAGGGGAAGTTCGGGGTTCAAGTTCTGGACCGCTAGGGCGGGGCCCAGATATCTGCCAACACTTAACACAACATAGGAGCATTGAAGGGCTTCACCACCCATTCAGTAACTCTGAGTAGCAATTCACGGGTTAAGTTCCGGCAGGTTCAAAAAACTATTGGAAATAGCCGGCGGCGTTTTTTGATCTAAAGCACTCTGCCACCGCCCTCGCAAGTGGCAGAGCCGCAAAATCAGTGCGCCTCGTCCCAGTTATCGCCCACGCCCACATCCACCACCAGTGGCACGTCCAACTGAGCCGCCGCGCTCATGTGCTCGCGGATCTTCTCGCTGACTTGCGCCACCAGGTCCTCACGCACCTCGAGCACCAGTTCATCGTGCACCTGCAGGATGACCTTGGCATCCAGGCCCGATTCAGTCAGCCAGTTATCCACCAACACCATGGCTTTCTTGATGATGTCTGCCGCCGTGCCCTGCATGGGCGCGTTGATTGCCGTGCGCTCGGCCGCCGCTCGTTCCTGAGGCTTATTGGAATTGATATCCGGCAAATACAGCCGACGCCCGAAGAAGGTTTCTACATAGCCTTGATCAGCCGCCTGGGCACGCGTGCGCTCCATGTACTCGCGAACACCTGGGTAGCGCGCGAAGTACACATCGATGTACGCCTTGGCAGTCTTGGTATCGACGCCAATATCTTTGCCCAACTTCTGCGCGCCCATGCCGTAGATCAGGCCAAAGTTAATCGCCTTGGCACTGCGGCGCTGATTGGACGTGACCTCAGACAATTCAACCTTGAACACCTCGGCCGCCGTAGCGGTGTGCACGTCCAAGTCATTGCGAAACGCATTCATCAAGCCCTCGTCCTTGGACAAGTGCGCCATGATCCGCAACTCGATCTGCGAATAGTCCGCCGCCAGCAGCTTGTAGCCCTTGGGCGCGATAAACGCCTGGCGGATCCGCCGCCCTTCGGCGGTGCGCACCGGGATGTTCTGCAGGTTCGGGTCGCTGGACGACAAGCGCCCGGTAGCTGCCACAGCCTGATGATAGGACGTGTGAATGCGCCCGGTGCGCGGGTTGATCTGCTCCGGCAGGCGGTCGGTGTAGGTGCTTTTCAATTTGCTCATGCTGCGGTACTGCATCAGCACCTTGGGCAACAGGAAGTCATCTTCGGCCAACTTGGCCAGCACTTCTTCGGCCGTGGACGCCTGCCCCTTGCCGGTCTTTTTCAGGACCGGCAGGCCCAGCTTCTCGTAGAGAATGGCTCCGAGCTGCTTGGGCGAGCCCAGGTTGAACGCCTCACCGGCGATCTCGAACGCCTGGCGTTCCAGCTCCACCATCTTGTTGCCCAGCTCGATGCTCTGGATACCCAACAGGTCCTTATCCACCAGCGCACCCTGGCGCTCAATACGCGCCAACACCGGCACCAAAGGTATTTCGATATCGGTCAGCACACTGGCCAGGCTCGGGATGGCCGCGAGTTGTGCGTGCAGTGCCTGATGCAGACGCAGCGTCACGTCGGCATCTTCGGCCGCGTAAGGGCCGGCTTGCTCAAGCGGGATCTGGTCGAACGTCAGCTGCTTGGCGCCCTTGCCGGCGATGTCCTGGAAGCTGACGGTGTCGTAGTCCAGGTACTTCTTCGCCAGGCTGTCCATGTCGTGCCGGGTGGCGGTGGAGTTCAGCACATAGGATTCGAGCATGGTGTCAAAGGCGATACCGCGCACGGTAATGCCCTGTTCAAAGTCACCACCGATGGCACAGTTGGCCAGGATGTTCATGTCGAACTTGGCGTGCTGGCCAACCTTGAGCTTGGTCGGGTCTTCCAGTAATGGCTTGAGGGCCAGCAACACGGTGTCACGATCCAGCTGCTGCGGCGCACCGATATAAGAGTGGGTCAGCGGTATGTAGGCCGCTTCGTGAGGCTGCACGGCAAAGGAAACCCCGACCAACTGCGCCTGTTGGGCGTCAATCCCGGTGGTTTCCGTGTCAAACGCGAACAACTTCGCGTCATTGAGCTTCTTCAGCCAACGGTCGAATGTCGCTTGGTCGAGGACAGTGGTGTAGGACGTCTCCACGGGCGCGGAGGCAATCACCTCTACCGCTTCTTCGGTGGCCGGAGCAGCTTGCGCCGAGGCCTTCAACTCGACACGCTTGGCGTCGCGCTGAATCTCATCGAACCAGCTCTTGAACTCCAGCAGCGTGTACAGCTCCAGCAGCTTTTCGCGATCCGGTTCGATAAGGTGCAAATCATCCAGGCCCACGTCCAGCGGCACGTCGATCTTGATCGTCGCCAGCTGATAGGACAGGAACGCCATTTCCTTATGCTCTTCCAGCTTGGCCGGCAGGTTCTTGGCGCCCCGAATCGGCAGGGTCGGCACAATATCCAACTGCTCATAAAGCTCTTTGAGGCCGCCGTTCACGCCCACCAACAGGCCGGAAGCGGTCTTCGGACCAATGCCCGGAACGCCCGGGATGTTGTCGGAGGAATCGCCCATCAACGCCAGGTAATCGATGATCTGCTCGGGAGCGACACCGAATTTCTCCTTCACGCCCTCGATGTCCATCGCGCTACCGGTCATGGTGTTGACCAAGGTAATGTGCCCGTCGACCAGTTGCGCCATGTCCTTGTCGCCCGTGGAAATCACCACCGGCCGGTCGGCGGCCGCACTGCTGCGGGCCAGGGTGCCGATCACGTCATCGGCCTCGACGCCTTCAACGCACAGCAGCGGGAAGCCCAGCGCGATCACGCTTTGGTGCAGCGGCTCGATCTGCAGGCGCATGTCATCAGGCATGCTGGGGCGGTTAGCCTTGTATTCAGCGTACATGTCATCGCGAAAGGTCCCACCCTTGGCGTCGAACACGACCGCGAACGGGCTGTCCGGGTACTGCTTGCGCAGGCTTTTGAGCATGTTCAACACGCCCTTGACCGCACCGGTCGGCAGGCCTTTGGACGTAGTCAGCGGTGGCAGCGCGTGAAAGGCGCGGTACAGGTAAGACGAACCGTCCACCAGGACGAGGGGGGCTTGGCTCATGAGCAGGATCAACCTTTTCGGCGGGTCAGGCGCTAGAATAGCCGGACCAATGACGACAAAGGGACAAGGTTATCATGCGTACAGTAAATCGCTTGTTGTTGACCGGCTTGATTGCACTCACTCCTATGGTGGCCATGGCGGCAGACAGTGCGCCTTCAGGCGACCCGGAAGTCACCATTCGCACGGAAGGCGACAAGACCATTCAGGAATACCGCCAAAATGGCTTCCTGTACGCGATCAAGGTGACCCAGAAAGGCTTTCCGCCGTATTTCCTGGTGCGCGCGGACGGAACCGATGCGAATTTCATCCGTTCTGACCAACCGGATATGCTGATCCCGTCATGGAAGATCTTCGAATGGAAATGATTTCTTAACTTAAATTGGCGCCGCGCACTGCGGCGCCCGTACTGGCAGTTTTAACCATGTCTGTGTTTACCCCCCTGGCTCGGCCCGAGCTGGAAACTTTTCTCGCCCCTTACGGGCTCGGCCGCCTGCTTGATTTCCAGGGGATTGCGGCCGGTAGCGAAAACACCAATTTCTTCATCAGCCTGGAACAGGGCGAGTTCGTCCTGACCCTGGTTGAGCGCGGCCCCGTTGCAGAAATGCCGTTCTTCATCGAACTGCTCGACGTGCTCCACGACGCCGACCTGCCGGTGCCTTACGCCCTGCGGACCACCGATGGCGTGGCCCTGCGCGAACTTGCCGGCAAACCCGCGCTGCTACAACCGCGCCTGGCCGGCAAGCACATCAAGGACGCCAATGCGCAGCATTGCGCCCAGGTCGGCGACCTGCTCGGCCACCTTCACCTGGCGACTCAAGGCGAGAAGGTGCTGGAACGCAAGACTGATCGCGGGCTGGATTGGATGCTCCGCGAAGGGGCGCAGCTGATTTCGCACCTGAACGACGCACAGCAGCGCCTGCTGCAAGATGCCCTGGCCGAAATAGACGCTCACAAAGCCGAGATCCTCGCCCTGCCGCGCGCCAACGTTCACGCTGACTTGTTCCGCGACAACGCGATGTTCGAAGGCACCCACCTGACTGGGTTGATCGACTTCTACAACGCCTGCTCAGGCCCGATGCTGTACGACGTGGCGATCGCGCTGAATGACTGGTGCTCGGACGCCGATGGCGTGATCGATGGCCAACGCGCCCGCGCGCTGCTGGGCGCCTACGCAGGGCTGCGCCCGTTCACTGCCAAGGAAGCGCAATGGTGGCCGACAATGTTGCGCATAGCGTGCGTGCGCTTCTGGCTGTCACGCCTGATCGCCGCGGAGTCGTTTGCCGGGCAGGACGTGTTGATCCATGACCCGGCAGAGTTCGAGCACCGGCTCGCGCAGCGTCAACAGGTTAACGTGCACTTGCCGTTCGCACTCTAAAGACCTGCTCGGTAAATATGTGGGAGCGGGCTTGCCTGCGATAGCGGTGTCGACTGACACATCGCCATCGCGGGCAAGCCTGCTCCCACATGGGTTACGCGGCGGCGGTTAGAGTGATTCCAGGCACCCGGCCAGGTCATTCCCCAACTTCTCCAGCACCTGCTCATAACCCTGCGCCGTAGCCGGCGTGTAACCGCCCAACGCATCCAGCTCCGCCAATTTCACCGGCAAACCGGCGACCAGCGTCTCGGCCAGGCGCGGGCGCAAGGGCGGCTCGCTGAACACGCAGGTCTTACCCACTTCCTGCAACCGCGTGCGCATCGCCGCCACATGCTGGGCGCCTGGCTGTACTTCGGCGGCGACGCTGAACACGCCAGTGTGCTTGAGCCCGTAAGCGTCTTCGAAGTAATCAAAGGCCTCGTGGAAGACGAAGTAAGGCTTGCCCCCCACACTCGCCAACCGAGCCTTCAAGCGCGCATCCAACGCATCCAGACGCTCATCGAACGCCTTCACGTTGCTCTGATAGCGCGCGGCATTGGCCGGGTCGGCCGTGCTGAGGTCAGCCGCCATGCGCGCCGCGATGACGCGAGCGTTCACGGTCGACAGCCACAAATGTGCATCCAGGCTACCTGGGCGGTGATCGTGATCATGTTCGTCGGCATCCTCGGCATGCGAGTGGCTATCTTCGGCGAAACGGCGCAACTTCATGCCCGCAAGGTCCTGCACCGCCACGGTCGGCAGGCTACGCCCCTTGAGCACGCGCGGCAGGAAGCTCTCCATGTCCGGGCCGATCCAATACAACAGGTCCACCGACTGCACACGCCGTACGTCGGATGGGCGCAAGGCATAGTTGTGCGGCGAAGCGCCGGGCGGCAATAACACCTCCGGAATGGCCACACCGTCCTGCACCGCCGCGGCGATCAACTGCAACGGCTTGATGCTGGTCAGCACCTTGACCTCGGCTTGAGCAGCCCCGGCGATGAACAAACTGGTGACAAATACGACAAAAACGGGAAAAAGTCGGGACACGATGACCACTCAATGGCGTAGGAACGGGTAACATAATAACGTCTCTATCAAATGTCTGTCGCCGCTCATGCCTATTACACCGCTTGCCAGCCGTCCCCACGACCACTCTCACTGCGTGCATACCGCGCTGTCGGAGGCTGATACCCTGTGCGCACGCCAAGGCCTGCGCCTGACTGCGCTGCGTCGCCGCGTGCTGGAGTTGGTGTGGCAGAGCCACAAGCCGCTGGGCGCCTATGACATTCTTGGCGTGCTCAGCGAGCAGGATGGCCGCCGCGCCGCGCCGCCGACGGTGTACCGCGCGCTGGATTTCCTGTTGGAAAACGGCCTGGTGCACCGCATCGCCTCACTCAACGCCTTTGTCGGCTGCAACCACCCGGAACACGCGCATCAGGGCCAGTTCCTGATCTGCCGCGAGTGCCACGCGGCCATCGAGCTTGAACAAAAAAGCATCAGCGACGCCATCATCAAGAGCTCTGCCGAGGTTGGCTTCAAAGTTGAAGGGCAAACGGTCGAAGTGGTCGGGCTTTGCTCGGGCTGCCAGGGGGCTTGATGAGCAACGCGTTAATCCGCCTGGAACAGGTCGGGGTCACGTTCGCCGGCCAAGCCGTGCTCGATAACATCGCACTGAGCGTGGAACCGGGGCAGATCGTCACCCTGATCGGCCCCAACGGCGCCGGCAAGACCACGCTGGTTCGCGCCGTGCTCGGCCTGCTCAAGCCCGACACCGGCAGCGTGTGGCGCAAGCCCAAGCTACGCGTCGGCTACATGCCGCAAAAACTGCACGTCGACCCAACACTGCCATTGTCGGTGCTGCGCTTCCTGCGCCTGGTGCCAGGCGTAGACCGCGCCCGCGCGCAGGAAGCGCTCAAAGAAGTCGGCGCCGAACAGGTCATCGACAGCCCGGTGCAAAGCATCTCGGGCGGCGAAATGCAGCGCGTCCTGCTGGCCCGCGCCTTGTTGCGCGAGCCGCAATTACTGGTGCTCGATGAGCCCGTGCAAGGCGTCGACGTGGCCGGCCAGGCCGAGCTGTACAGCCTGATCACCCGCCTGCGCGACCGGCATGGCTGCGGCGTGCTGATGGTCTCCCACGACCTGCACCTGGTCATGAGCACCACTGACCAAGTGGTGTGCCTCAACCGCCACGTCTGCTGCTCCGGCCACCCGGAACAGGTCAGTGGCGACCCGGCGTTCGTCGAGCTGTTCGGCAAAAACGCCCAAAGCCTGGCGATCTATCACCACCATCACGACCACGCCCACGATCTGCACGGCGCTGTCGTCGACGACCCCGCTACACCCCACACCCACGTTCATGGAGATAGCTGCAAGCATGGCTGATTTTCTGCTCTACGCCCTGCTGGCAGGCTTGGCTTTGGCACTGGTGGCGGGCCCATTGGGCTCGTTCGTGGTTTGGCGGCGCATGGCCTATTTTGGCGACACGTTGTCGCACGCCGCGCTGCTGGGCGTGGCCATGGGCTTTTTGCTGGATGTGAGCCCGACCATCGCCGTGACGGTGGGCTGCCTGCTGCTGGCGGTGCTGCTGGTGACCCTGCAACAGCGCCAGCCGCTGGCCTCCGACACCCTGCTCGGCATCCTCGCGCCGAGCACCTTGTCCCTGGGCCTGGTGGTGCTGAGCTTCATGCATGAAGTGCGCATCGACCTGATGGCCTACCTGTTCGGCGACCTGCTGGCGATCAGCCCGACTGACCTTGCCTGGATCCTCGGCGGCAGCGCCGCCGTGCTGGTGTTGCTGGTAGCGCTGTGGCGCCCATTGCTGGCGATTACCGTGCATGAAGAGCTGGCCACCGTGGAAGGTTTGCCCGTACCGGCCCTGCGCATGACCCTGATGCTATTGATCGCAGTGGTGATCGCTGTCGCGATGAAGATTGTCGGCGTATTGTTGATCACGTCGCTGCTGATCATCCCCGCCGCCGCCGCCCAACGCCACGCCCGCTCACCCGAGCAGATGGCCATCGGTGCAAGCCTTCTGGGGATGCTGGCAGTGTGCGGAGGCCTGGCGCTGTCCTGGTTCAAGGACACGCCAGCCGGACCATCGATTGTGGTCGCGGCCGCCGCCCTGTTTCTGCTGAGTTTTGTCCTGCCCCGTCGAGGGGTGTAGACTTGCTCGCTTTTTGCGCAAATAGAGAGTCGCAGGAATGAAGCCGTTCAACGTCCGTTATCTGCTCCTTGCCGCATTTTCCCTGCTGCTGGGCGCCTGTCAAAGCACACCGCCCGCTGCCACCGAGGTACCGGACACACGCGCTGCGGCAATCGCGCAGCTGGAGCAAAACCTGGCCAGCAGCGAACTGGCGACCGCCGAAGACGAGCTTGCCGCCTTGCAGGCCCAATCGCCTAACGACCCGACCCTGGAGCCTTACCAGCGCCAATTGGCCGAAGCCTACCTGCAGCGCAGCCAGATCGTGCTGCAAAAAGGTGACGTCAACGCTGCCGCGACCGCCCTGAGCCGTGCCCGCGCGCTGATGCCCAAGGCCCCGGCGCTCACCGGCGGCGTGAACAGTGCCATCAGCCACGCCCGCAAAGTCGAGCTGGATAAAGCCGAAGCCGCCCTGAAAGCGGCCGAAACCAAGCCAGCGGCCAAGGTCATCGACCCTGCCGCGCAAAGCACCACCGTGGCGCTGAACCTCACTGACATCGAAGAACTTCGCCATCAGTTGGATGCGATCGCCACCGACGTGGTGAATTACCAGTGCGACGTGAGCATCCAGGCGCCGCGCACGCAGGATTACCCATGGCTGGCCACGTTGCTGACCAAACGGGTGAAGCGAATTGATTCGGGGTATGACCTGAAGATTCACCGGCAGATCTTGAAACGTATTCCGGCGCAGATTGTGCTGATACCGCGCAAGGCGCAATAAAGCTATCGGGAGCAAGCCCCCTCCCACATTTGAAGTGCATTCCAAATGTGGGAGGGGGCTTGCTCCCGATAGAGGTCTAACAAACAACCAAAAGCTTAAGCCGGGATCGCCTTGGCCTTAGGCTCACGGTCCCAGACCCGGTGCTGCGCAATCGCCGCAAAGAATGCCTTGAACGCCTTGGCATCCGACCCCACGATCAACCCCGCATCCGCCTCAAGCTTGAGCTGATCCAGCAGCGGCTTGGCATCGCTGGCAACCGTGATCGCCTTCAGATGCTTGTACGCCTCCAACAGGAAGTGCAACGCCACGCCATCGCCGCTCAACGCCTTGATCGACTCCTTGCCACCCGGTACGAACACCGCGTCAAACGCAATCGACGGCATGCCTTCCATCGACGCATCCACCGCCAGGCTCTTGCCATCTGCGGTCTTCACCGGTGCCGACGTCGGCCCCAGCAGTTTGGCATGCGCCCCTTCGGCTTCCAGCGCCTTCTTGATTGCATCAATCGCCGCACCGTCCACGCCATTCGCCGCAAGGATCGCGACTTTGCGTGTCTTGATATCGCCCGACAGCAAGTTCACCTGGCTCAACGCCGGCGACGCTTTCAGCGAGGTGTTACGCGGCGGTACGGTGCCTTTGGTCGGCGCCGGCAAGCCGAGGTTTTGCGCAACGCGCTTGGCCAGCTCCAGGTCGATATTGGCCAGGATCTCGTTGACCTGACGGGCGCGGATAAACTCGCGTTCCACCTTGCCCAACTCGAAGCTGTAGGCCGCGATGATGTGCTCTTTCTCGTGGTGGCTCATGCTGTGGAAAAACAGCGTGGCCTGGGAGAAGTGGTCTCCGAACGACTCACTGCGTTCACGCACCTTATTGGCATCGACGCGCTCGTAGTAGGTCTCGAACCCGCCATCCTGAGCAGCCGGTGGCGTCTCTTTCGGCCAACCGCCGTCAATCGAGTTCGGCTCGTAGGCCGCACGGCCCTTGTCGATCACCGTGCGGTGCTGGGCGTCGCGCTGGCCGTTATGGAACGGCGTGACCGGCCGGTTGATCGGCAACTCATGAAAGTTAGGGCCACCGAGACGGCTGATCTGGGTATCGGTGTAGGAAAACAGACGGCCTTGCAGCAAGGGGTCGTTGGTGAAATCGATACCCGGCACGATGTGGCCTGGGCAAAACGCGACCTGCTCGACTTCGGCGAAGAAGTTGTCCGGGTTACGGTTAAGCACCATCTTGCCCAACGGGGTAATCGGCACCAGTTCCTCGGGGATGATTTTGGTCGGGTCGAGCAGGTCGAAGTCGAATTTGTGCTCGTCTTCTTCGGCCACGATTTGCACACCCAATTCCCACTCAGGGTAGTCGCCGCTCTCAATCGCTTCCCACAGGTCACGACGGTGGTAATCGGTATCTTTACCGGCAAGCTTCTGCGCCTCGTCCCACACCAGGGAGCAGGTGCCGACTTTTGGGTGCCAGTGGAATTTGACGAAGCTCGACTTACCTTCGGTATTGATCAGGCGGAAGGTGTGGATGCCAAAGCCCTGCATGGCGCGCAGGCTTTTTGGGATGGCACGGTCGGACATCGCCCACAGCACCATGTGCGCCGATTCCGGCTGCAGCGAGACGAAATCCCAGAACGTGTCATGGGCCGAGCCGCCGGTAGGAATCTCGTTATGTGGCTCTGGTTTTACCGCGTGCACGAAGTCCGGAAACTTGATCGCGTCCTGAATGAAAAACACTGGCATGTTGTTGCCCACCAAGTCGAAGTTGCCTTCGTCGGTGAAAAACTTCACGGCAAAACCGCGCACGTCACGCACGGTATCGCCCGAACCACGCGGGCCCTGCACCGTAGAGAAGCGCACGAACACCGGGGTTTTATGCTCGGGGTTACGCAGGAAACCGGCCTTGCTCAGCGCCGAATGGTTCTCGTAAGTCTGGAAATAACCATGGGCGCCCGTACCACGGGCATGCACGATGCGCTCCGGAATACGCTCATGGTCAAAGTGCGTGATTTTTTCACGCATGATGAAGTCTTCCAGCAGCGAAGGGCCACGGGCACCGACTTTCAGGGTGTTCTGGTTATCGGCAATCTTGACGCCTTGGTTGGTGCGCAGCGCCTGGCCGGTTGCATCTGAGCGGAATTCCTCCAGGGCCTGCAACTTGGCGTTGGTGTTACCACGGTCCAGGGTATCGGTGCCCGCGAGCTCACTCTTCGGCGGGGTAGCTGGCTTCTTGGTACTCATCAGACAAAACTCCTTATTCAAAGTAGCCAGAGCGGTCCCCGGCGCGTTTGAGCAAAAAACCCCAGGCACGGCACCTGGGAAATCGAGTTGCTTAAGTAGTGACTGACGCGGTTTTGCACCGTTCCTTTTTTATGACCTTTGATCGCGTTATTGCCAAATCGCTGGTTGAATGCGAAATAAATGCTAAGAAACGCTATACGGACAGGCTAAAATGCGCGCCCGGCTAACCGCTGATCCCTTTTCCATGCGCCCCACAAGGTTCGCTACGTGATCGAGTTTCATAACGTCCATAAAACCTACCGCGTCGCCGGTAAGGAAATCCCCGCGCTGCATCCCACCAGCCTGCGTGTCGAAAACGGCCAGGTGTTCGGCCTGATTGGCCACTCCGGCGCGGGAAAAAGTACCCTGCTGCGTCTGATCAACCGCCTGGAGCAACCCAGCGGTGGCCAGATCAACGTCGACGGCGAAGAAGTCACTGCCCTGGACGCCAATGGCCTGCGCCGTTTCCGCCAGCAAGTCGGGATGATCTTCCAGCACTTCAACCTGCTCGCGTCCAAGACCGTTGCCGACAACGTCGCGCTGCCACTGACCCTGGCCGGCGAATTGTCGCGCAAGGAAATCGACGTACGCGTGGCTGAATTGCTCGCCCGTGTCGGCCTGTCGGACCACGCCAAGAAGTACCCGGCGCAGTTGTCCGGCGGCCAGAAGCAGCGCGTCGGCATCGCCCGCGCCCTGGCGACCAAGCCGAAGATCCTGCTGTGCGACGAAGCCACCAGCGCCCTCGACCCGCAGACCACCGCCTCGGTGTTGCAACTGTTGGCCGAGATCAACCGCGAGCTGAAGCTGACCATCGTGTTGATCACCCATGAGATGGACGTGATCCGCCGCGTCTGCGACCAAGTGGCCGTGATGGACGCCGGCGTGATTGTCGAGCAAGGCTCGGTGGCCGATGTGTTCCTGCACCCCAAGCACCCGACCACCAAGCGCTTCGTGCAAGAAGCCGATCAGATCGACGAAAGCGAGCAGCGTGATGACTTCGCGCATGTGCCGGGCCGCATCGTGCGCCTGACCTTCCAGGGCGAAGCGACCTACGCGCCGCTGCTGGGCACCGTCGCCCGCGAAACGGGTGTGGACTACAGCATCCTCGCCGGTCGTATCGACCGCATTAAAGATATTCCTTACGGCCAACTGACCCTCGCCGTGACCGGTGGGGACATGGAAGCCGCCTTCGCCCGCTTTACCGCGGCAGACGTCCACATGGAGGTTCTGCGCTAATGGAAGTCCTGTTGAGTTTCTTCGCCAATATCGACTGGTCGGAAATCTGGCTCGCCACCGGCGACACCATGACCATGCTGTTCGGCTCGCTGTTCTTTACCGTACTGCTCGGCCTGCCGCTGGGCGTGCTGCTGTTCCTGTGCAGCCCGCGCCAACTGTTCGAACAAAAAGGCCTGTACGCGCTGCTGTCGCTGATCGTGAACATCCTGCGCTCGCTACCGTTTATCATCCTGCTGATCGTGATGATTCCGTTCACCGTACTGATCACGGGCACCTCGCTGGGTGTCGCCGGTGCGATTCCGCCGCTGGTCGTGGGCGCAACACCGTTCTTCGCGCGCCTGGTGGAAACCGCCTTGCGTGAAGTGGACCGCGGCATCATCGAAGCTACGCAGTCCATGGGCGCGAGCACACGCCAGATCATCGTCAATGCATTGCTGCCCGAAGCGCGCCCAGGCATTTTCGCGGCGATTACGGTTACGGCGATTACACTGGTTTCCTACACGGCAATGGCCGGTGTCGTAGGCGCCGGTGGCCTGGGCGACCTGGCGATCCGTTTCGGTTACCAGCGTTTCCAGACCGATGTGATGGTGGTCACCGTGGTGATGCTGTTGATCCTGGTGCAAATTCTGCAAACCGTCGGCGACAAGCTGGTGGTGCACTTTTCTCGAAAATAACGGCCATTGCCGGCCAAAAAGCCGGCAAATGCCCGAACAAGGAGCTTGTTGGATGAAAAAACTACTGGTTGCTTTCGCCGCCGTTGCCGCGTTTTCCGCTCACGCCGCCGAGACCCTCAAGGTTGCCGCGTCGCCGGTGCCCCACGCCGAAATCCTGGAGTTCGTGAAGCCTGCACTCGCCAAAGAGGGCGTAGATCTGCAGGTTAAAGTCTTCACCGACTACGTGCAGCCGAACGTACAGGTCGCCGAAAAGCGCCTGGACGCCAACTTCTTCCAGCACCAGCCGTACCTGGACGAGTTCAATAAAGCCAAGGGCACTCACCTGGTGAGCGTCGGCGCTGTGCACCTGGAGCCGCTGGGCGCCTACTCCAGCAAATACAAAAAACTTGAAGATCTGCCTGACGGCGCCAACGTGGTGATTCCAAACGACGCCACCAATGGCGGCCGCGCCCTGTTGCTGCTGGCCAAGCACAACCTGATCACCCTGAAGGACCCGACCAACATCCTGTCGACCATCAAGGACATCACCGGCAACCCTAAAAGCCTGAAATTCCGCGAACTGGAAGCCGCCACCCTGCCGCGCGTGCTGACCCAGGTCGACCTGGCACTGATCAACACCAACTACGCTCTGGAAGCCAAGCTGGACCCTTCCAAGGATGCCCTGGTGATCGAAGGCAACGACTCGCCTTACGTGAACATCCTGGTGACGCGCGACGACAACAAGGATTCGGACGCGGTGAAGAAGCTGGTTGCAGCCCTGCACACCCCGGAAGTGAAGAAATTCATCCAGGAGAAGTACAAAGGCGCGATTCTGCCGGCGTTCTGATCAAACCCGATCTTCACAACACCGAAGATCAAAAAATGTGGGAGCGGGCTTGCTCGCGAAGGCGGTGGTTCAGTCACTTATTAGTCGACTGACACTGCGCATTCGCGAGCAAGCCCGCTCCCACATTTGTTTCGTGTGGCTTTTGCTATCAGCGCAGGGCTGGCACCACCGCATGGGTCAGCCATTGGCGCAGGCACCGATTCTCCGGGTAGTAGTGGTAGATAAGCAGCGCGTAGACGCCAGACTCACTGACCATCAACGTCGGCGCACAGTGGCCATGAGTGATCAGGGGCAGGGTGTGTTGCTGGTCGGGATCGAGTTTGCGCAGTAACGCCGGATTGAGGTGCAGGCCCATCAAGTGGCCGATGTCAGCGGCGCTGAACCAGGGTTGGCTGTCGATCAGCACGGCGTGCAGTTGGTGATGGTGGCGGGTGAAGACTTCGGGGGTGACGGGTGGGTCGGGGGTAAGTGTTTGCATAGTCTGGCTCCTAACGTATCAAGGGACCGCCAAGCACTACTTCCACGTAATGGGTGGCGGCTGTACGCAGGTGTGGAAGACCGGGACGTTAGGCACCCGGCGCACTCGAAAGCGCCCCGCGCACAGCCACCATAAAACACAGACAAGAAAAAGCGCCTGACACATGGTGGCGCTTTGTGCGCCTAACGATATAAGGGCTTCCACACCCTGTCACTGAATTTGCAGCGACAGCACAAAGACTAGCCACCCCAACCGCACCCAACAAGTTCACGCACAGCGCCACAACGTGCAGGAAATGTCCGACGACTCACTATTCAACCCTTGCTCAAAACCCAATGTGGGAGCGGGCTTGCTCGCGAAAGCGGAGTGTCAGTCACCGAATCTGTCGACTGAACCACCGTCTTCGCGAGCAAGCCCGCTCCCACATTTGTTTTGTGTTGCCAGAAAGATCAGTGCAACACACTTGCGTTCAACCCTTGCACAACACCACTGTGGGAGCTGGCTTGCCTGCGATGGCGGTGGGTCAGCAAGTGGGATGCAAGCAGGCCCATCGCTATCGCAGGCAAGCCCGCTCCCACAGGTGATTTGTGTTGTTGGCTGGGTCGGCGATCAGCTTATTTACGCTGCAACAACCCCGGCAACTGTGCCACCAACTTCTGGTTGTTCAACGGCGCACGGATAAACCCGCGCTGCGTACCATCCGGGCCGATCAGCGCCAGGTTGCCGCTGTGGTCGACGGTGTAGTTGGGCTTGCTGGTGTCCGCTGGAATAAACGGAATGCTCACCGCATTCGACACCTTCTGCACATCCTCCACATTCGCGCCGGTCAGGCCTTCGAATTGCGGGTCGAAGTAGCCCAGGTATTGCTTGAGCTGAGTCGGCGTGTCGCGGTTCGGGTCAACGCTGACCAGGATCACCTGCAACTTATCCACCGCCTCTTTAGGCAGCTCGCTCTTGATCTGGCGCAGCTGGGCGAGCGTGGTCGGGCAGATGTCCGGGCAGAAGGTGTAGCCGAAGAACAGCAGGCTCCACTTGCCTTTCAACGCGTTGACCACCACCGGTTGGCCGTCCTGGTTGGTCATGGTCACCGGCGGCAACTGGCGGCTTTGCGGCAGCAGGATGATACCGGCGTCGATCAGCGCGGTAGGGTCGCCCTGGCCTTTGCCGCTGAGTACTTTGTTGACGGTCAGGCCCATGATCAACGCGACGATGGCCACCAGGATGAAGACGGTTTTTTGAGTTCGAGTCATAGGTTCAACAATAGGTAGTGGTCGACGAGCAGCGCGATAAACAGCAGCAGCAAGTACCAGATAGAGTACTTGAACGTGTTGATCGCCGCGTGCGGCTTGCTGCCACGGTACAGCACCCAGGCCCATTGCAGAAAGCGCCCGCCCAAGACCAGCGCACACGCCAGGTACAGCAGGCCACTCATGTGGATCACATAGGGCATGAAGCTCACCGCCAGTAGGGCGAAGGTGTAAAGCAGGATATGCACCTTGGTGTAGTGCTCGCCGTGGGTAACCGGCAGCATCGGAATGTCGGCCTTGGCGTATTCCTCTTTGCGGTGAATGGCCAGGGCCCAGAAATGCGGCGGGGTCCAGGCGAAGATGATCAACACCAGCAGCAGCGGCTCGGCGCTGACATGCCCGGTGACAGCAACCCACCCCAGCAGCGGCGGCGCGGCGCCCGCGAGGCCACCGATGACAATGTTTTGCGGGGTCGCACGCTTGAGAAAGCCGGTGTAGATCACCGCATAGCCGAGCAGCGAGGCCAGCGTGAGCCAGGCCGCCAGAGGGTTGGTGAACGCCAGTAACAAGGCCAACCCCGCAACGGCTAGAAACAATGCAAAGGCCAATGCCGCAATCGGCGATACCCGCCCTTCTGCCATCGGCCGTTTATGCGTGCGCGCCATCATCGCATCGATCCGCCGGTCCACCACATGGTTGACCGCCGCCGCGCCACCGGCACACAGGGCGATGCCCAGGTTGCCGAACACCAGCACCGTCCACGGCACCCCGGCGCGGGTCGCGAGGAACATGCCCACCAAGGACGTGATGAGCATCAGCACCACGACTTTCGGCTTGGTCAGCTCCAGGTAATCGCGCCAGATCGCCTGATCGCGACGTGCGCCGATCAAGGTCGCCATGGCATCTCTCCTTTAAGGGTGATAAGGCCCGATACGTGTTTGCGTGGGATAAAACGCCAGCCGAACGGCAGCTGATTACGCACCCGGACCAGGCTGGTGCGCGCGTGATAATTGACCAGCACCAGCGTCAGCAACAACGCCGCGCCACCGGCGTTATGGCCGACCGCAACCGGCAGCGGCAGATGGAAGTACACGTTGCTCAGGCCCAAGCCGATTTGCGCCGCCAGGGCGATCAGCAACAGGCCCGCAAGCCGGGTCATGCCGACTGCGCGTAACTGCCAGGCCAGGCCCAACAGCACCAGCGTGACCAGCATCGCACCCGCACGATGGGTGAGGTGAATGGCCGTGCGCGCCTCGCTATCAAGCTGGCCACCGAGGTAATTGGGGCCGATGTGCTGGGTGAGGTGAAAACCGTTGGCAAAGTCGGCTGCCGGCCACCACTCGCCATGGCAGGTGGGCAGGTCGATACAGGCCACCGCCGCGTAGTTGGAACTGACCCAGCCGCCCAGCGCAATTTGCCCGATCACCAGCACCAAACCGGCGGTCGCCCAATATTGCAGGCGTTTGGGCACGATCAACGCCGGCAGCACGCCGGACAGGCGCAACGTCAGCAAAAACAGCAGGCTCAAGGTGGCAAACCCACCGAGCAGATGGCCGGTCACCACTTGCGGCCACAGTTTCAACGTCACCGTCCACATGCCAAACGCCGCCTGGGCGAACACCACCGCCAACAGGAACAGCGGCAGCTTCACCGGCTGGCCAGGGTCACGCCGATGGCTCCACGAGCGCGCCGCCAGCAGCACGATCAACACGCCCAAGGTGCCGGCAAAATACCGATGCGTCATCTCGGCCCACCCTTTGTCGGCCTCCACTGGCGTGTCGGGAAAATGCAGCTCGGCATGGGCCAGTTGGGCTGCGCTTTGCGGCACGCTGATAAAGCCGTAGCAGCCCGGCCAGTCCGGGCAACCGAGGCCGGCATGGGTCAGCCGCGTGTAGGCGCCGAGCAGCACGACGATCAGCGCCAATAACGTGGCAAACAACGCGAGGCGAAATCCAGGTTTGGCCATGACGATGCCCTTATCCGATGTTCGACAGTTTCAGCAGCAGGCGCAGGTCGTTGAGCAGGTCCTTGCCCTTGACCTTGGCGTCGTAGCGCAGCACCAGGTTGCCGTGGGGGTCGACGATCCACAGTTGCGCATCACCGGGCACGGCGGCGTCCTTGGTGAAGGTCGACAGGTCCAACGGATAGCGTTGCAGTTGCGGGTACTCGGCGTTGAGCTTGGCGTCATACTCGGTGCTCACCGGCTGTGCGCTGGCCAGCGCATGGCTGGCGCGGGAGGCATCGCGGCCCAGGCTGATTTGCAGCTGGCGCGCCAGGTACACCAGTTGCTGGCACTCGGCAGCGCAGGCGGTGGGTGCGGTGACCAACAGTTGCCAACGATCCTCGTCGGCCTGTACGCCAATGTCGGCGCGGGTCTGGCCGTTGCCGATCATCTCGCCGTGGTAGCTGCGGCTGTCGGGCACCCAGAACTGCAACTTGTACATGAAGGTGGCCAGCGCCATCGGGCCGATCACCATCATCAGGATCAGGATCAGCTGCCAGCGGCCTTTGCGTCGGTCGGGCGCCTCAGACGTGCTGGGTGGATTCATGGCCGCTCCCATGGGGTTTCTCCTTTTTGTTGTGCCATCCGAGGTAGAGGTAAAGCGCCAGCAGCGCCAACGACATGGCGAACCACTGCACGGCGTAGCCCAAGTGTTTTTCCGGGCCCATGGCGACGACCGGCCAGGTGGTGTCGTAGGTTCCGGGGCCGGGTTCGGCGCGCAACTCAAAGGCAAAACCGCTGCGACCCAACTCAGCCCAGAGCGCGGCGGGATGCAGCGCAGTCAGCAAGCGCGGCCATTGCGTGGTGGCTGGGTCGGCGTGCAGCTGGAAGGTTTCGCCGGGCGCGACGTACACCCAGGCATCCAGATTCAATGGCTGTTCAGGCGTGGTGAACACGGGCGGTGTGCGCCGGTCCGGCCAGGGCAGCCAGCCGCGATTGAGCAACAGCCATTCGCCGCTGGCCTGGTCGTGAAAGGGCTGCAACAGTTCAACACCCGGCTTGCCTTCGCGCATGCGGTTGTCGAGCAGCACGCTGTGCTCGGCATCGAACTGGCCGCGCAGACGCACACGGCGGAAGGCCGGGTCCGCCATGCCCTGCAGCTGCACGCTGCTGATCGGCTCAGCCACGCGCCGTTCGGCATAGCTGTCCACCAGCAACTGTTTTTCATGCCCGCGAGCCAGTTGCCAGAACCCCAGGCCCACCATCAACGGCAGTAGCACCAGCACCACCAGCGTGGGTGCGAGCCCTGGGCGAAAGTCTTTTATGGCGCTGGCTATACTTGTTTTCATTGCCCGCCCATCCGAATGGAACCTGACCATGCTCAAAGCAGCCATTGCCCTGATGCTGATCGCGACTGTCGTGAGCCTGTTCAGTGGCTTGTTCTTTCTGGTCAAGGACGAGGGCAACTCCAACCGCCTCGTCACTGCCTTGACCGTGCGTGTCGTACTGGCCGCGATCACCGTGGGGTTAATCGCCTGGGGCTTTTTCAGCGGCCAGCTGGTTTCTCATGCACCGTGGTAAGGCGCCTCACAGCACATAAACGAAGAAAAACAGGCCGATCCACACCACATCCACAAAGTGCCAGTACCAACTGGCCGCCTCGAAACCGAACTGGTGCTCGGCGTTGAAGTGCCCCTTGAGGATGCGCATCAGCATCACAAACAAAATGATGGTGCCGATGGTCACGTGGGCGCCGTGAAAGCCGGTGAGCATGAAGAAGGTCGCGCCGTACACGCCCGAGCCGAGGGTCAGGCCGAGCTCTTTGTAAGCGTGCATGTACTCCTCGGCCTGAAAGCCCAAAAAGGCCCAACCCAGCAGCACCGTCAGCGCCAACCAGATTTTCAGCGCGCCGCGATGGCCCTTGCGCAAGGCATGGTGAGCAAGGGTGATGGTCACGCTGGAGCTGACCAGCAAGATCGTATTGACCAGCGGCAAGCCCCACGGGCTGATGGTGCCTTCGGGCGGCGGGTACATTTTCGGGTCAGGGTTGTTGAGCAACGGCCAGGCAAATTCGAAGTTCGGCCACAGCATGTGCGCGACGCCCTTGGAGCCCTCACCCGCCAGCCACGGCGCGGACATATGCCGCACATAAAACAGCGCGCCGAAGAACGCGATAAAGAACATCACCTCGGAAAAGATGAACCAGGTCATGCCCCAGCGAAACGAGCGGTCCATCTGCGGGCTGTACAAACCCGCGCGGCTTTCCTTGATCACCGCACCGAACCAACCGAACAGCATGTAGGCCAGCAACAGGCCGCCGACAAAAAAGATCCACGGCCCGTGGGATTCCGGGCGCGCCGCCTTGAGGTCGTTGAACCACACGCCCAGGCCGTACACGGTGATCAACATGCCAAACGTGGCAATTATGGGCCATTTGCTTTGCGCTGGTACGTAGTACGTATCATGAGACGACATGTATTCGCTCTCCTGATTGAGGGGGCAAACAGTAGCTAGCCGCCGGTATGGACGGCCACCGGCGGTTGGCGCGCAGTGATGTCAAACAGCGTGTATGCCAGGGTCAAATGCTTCACATCCTTGGGCATGGCGCGATCGACGATAAAGCGCACCGGCATTTCAATGCGCTGACCTGGCTGCAGCACTTGCTGGGTGAAGCAAAAACATTCGGTCTTGTGGAAATACATCGCCGCTTCGGCCGGGGAAATACTCGGTACGGCCTGGGCGGTCATGGGTTTATCAGTGGGGTTGTAGGCCACGAACAGCATCTCGGTGACCGCACCGGGGTTGACCACCACCTCGTCAGCCTTGGAGTGGAATTCCCAGACCATGTCGATGGCATTGGTGGACATAAACTGCACGCGCACTTGGCGCGTGGGGTCGACCATCTGCTCACCCTCGTACTGCCCGGCGGTCTTGCCATTGATGCCGAACGCCTTGCACATCACGTCGTAGATCGGCACCAGGGCGAAGCCGAAGGCGAACATCGCCACCACCAGGATCAGCAGGCGGGTGACCAGGCGTTTGATGGGCACGGATTCAAGCATGGCGCTCACCCAGGGCGAATGCGGTCAATGTGGGAGCGGGCTTGCTCGCGAAGGCGGTAGGCCAGACAACTTTTGCGGCGACTGACACACCGCTTTGGCGAGCAAGCCCGCTCCCACACTGACGGTGTTCACCGCGCGACAAAGCGTTCACTTGACCTCCGGCGGCGTCGTAAACGTGTGATACGGCGCGGGCGAAGGAACGCTCCATTCCAGGCCTTCGGCGCCATCCCACGGCTTGGCCGGCGCCGGCGGGCCGCCACGGATGCACTTGATCACGATGAACAGGAAAAAGATCTGTGTAGCGCCGAACATGAACGCGCCAATCGAGGAGACCATGTTGAAGTCGGCGAACTGCAGGTTGTAGTCCGGCACCCGACGCGGCATGCCGGCCAACCCCACGAAGTGCATCGGGAAGAACGCCATGTTCATGCCCACGAAAGACAGCCAGAAGTGCAGCTTGCCGAGGGTTTCGTCGTACATGTGGCCGGTCCATTTCGGCAGCCAGTAGTAGGCCGAGGCGAAGATGCCGAAGATCGCGCCGGGCACCAGTACGTAATGGAAGTGCGCCACCACGAAGTAGGTGTCGTGGTACTGGAAGTCCGCCGGGGCGATCGCCAGCATCAGCCCGGAGAAGCCGCCGATGGTGAACAGAATCACGAAGGCCACGGCAAACAGCATCGGCGTCTCGAAGGTCAGCGAGCCTTGCCACATCGTGCTGACCCAGTTGAATACCTTCACACCGGTCGGCACCGCGATCAGCAGCGTGGCGTACATGAAGAACAACTCGCCCACCAGCGGAATGCCGACCACAAACATGTGGTGCGCCCAGACGATGAACGACAGGAACGCGATGCTCGCGGTCGCGTAGACCATTGAGGTGTAGCCGAACAGCGGCTTGCGCGAGAAGGTCGGGATGATCGAGCTGACGGCGCCGAAGGCCGGCAGGATCATGATGTACACCTCGGGGTGTCCGAAAAACCAGAATACGTGCTGGAACAGCACCGGGTCACCGCCGCCGGCCGCACTGAAGAAGCTGGTGCCGAAGTGAATGTCCATCAGCATCATGGTCACGCACCCGGCCAGTACCGGCATCACTGCAATCAGCAGGAACGCGGTGATCAGCCAGGTCCAGACGAACAGCGGCATTTTCATCAGGGTCATGCCGGGTGCGCGCAGGTTGAGGATGGTGGCGACCACGTTGATCGCGCCCATGATCGAACTGATGCCCATCAGGTGAATGGCAAAGATGAAGAACGTCACGCTTTCCGGCGCGTAGGTGGTGGAAAGCGGGGCGTAGAAGGTCCAGCCGAAATTCGGCCCGCCGCCCGGCGTGAACAGGGTCGAGACCAGCAGCAGGAACGCCGCCGGCAGCAGCCAGAAGCTGAAGTTGTTCATGCGCGGCAGGGCCATGTCCGGCGCGCCGATCATCAGCGGGATCATCCAGTTGGCCAGGCCGACGAAGGCCGGCATGACCGCACCGAACACCATGATCAGGCCGTGCATGGTGGTCATCTGGTTGAAGAACGCCGGTTGCACGATTTGCAGGCCGGGCTGGAACAGTTCGGCGCGGATCACCATGGCGAACGAGCCACCGAGCAGGAACATGGTGAAGGCGAACCACAGATACAGGGTGCCGATGTCTTTGTGGTTGGTGGTCAGCACCCAGCGCATCAGGCCTTTGGCGGGGCCGTGGGCATGGTCGGCATGACCATGGTCGATCACAGTGCTCATGGCCGTTCTCCTGCAAAGGAATGGGCTGTGCGGTTCAGGGCATACGCAGTTGAGGCCGTCATTTGCTTTCCGCCTGTTTCAGAGCCAGCACGTCTTTGGGCGTGACCATGTCGCCTTTGTTGTTGCCCCAGGCGTTGCGCTCGTAGGTGACCACGGCGGCGATATCGACTTCCGACAGCTGTTTGCCGAATGCCGCCATGGCGGTGCCGGGCTTGCCGAAGTACACGCGGTGCAGGTGGTCTTCTTTGGCGCCGGTGGCAATTGGCGAGCCTTTGAGTGCCGGGAACATCGGCGGCAGGCCCTGGCCCTCGGCCTGGTGACAGGCCACGCAGGCGGTGTGGTAGACCTTGTCGCCACGGGCCACCAGATCTTCGAGCGTCCACTCTTTGGAAGTCAATTCCTTGAGCTTGGCGGCGTCTGCCTTGCGCTCGCCGAGCCAGGTGTCGTAGTCGGCCTTGGATTTGACCTCGACCACGATGGGCATGAACCCATGGTCCTTACCGCACAGCTCAGCGCACTGGCCACGGTAGATGCCAGGCTTCTCGACCCGGGTCCAGGCCTCGTTGACGAAACCAGGGATGGCGTCGCGTTTGACTGCAAAGGCCGGCACCCACCAGGAGTGGATCACATCAGCGGCCGTCACCAGGAAACGCACCTTGGCGCCCACCGGAAGCACCAGTGGCTGGTCGACTTCGAGCAAATAGTGCTCGCCCTTGGTGGCCTGGTTATGGATTTGCTCGGCGGGCGTGGCCAGGTTGCTGAAGAACTCCACGTCCTGACCCAGGTACTTGTAATGCCACTTCCACTGGTAGCCGGTGACCTGGATATCGATATCCGACTCAGTGCTGTCGTAGATATTGATCAGGGTCTTGGTCGCCGGAATGGCCATCGCCACCAGAATCAGCAGGGGCACCACGGTCCAGAGGATTTCCACGGTCGTGCTCTCGTGGAACTTGGCCGCCACCTGGCCCGTGGACCGGCGGTGCAGGATCATCGACCAGAACATCGCGCCAAACACGACAATGCCGATCACCACACAAATCCAGAAAATGGTCATGTGCAGGTCAAACACGGCGTGACTGACTTCAGTAGCCCCTGGCGCCATATTCGTTGTCCAGGCGGCTTGCGCCTGGCCGAATACTGACCACAACAGTAGGCCCATCCAAACATGTGGATGTCGCGTCATTGCGGGTTCCCCTTTATGTTTCTTGTTATCCCGCCGGTTTGCACCTGCGGCGAAGGGAGCGGCTTCCATACTGCTTACAACCGCCAAGCCTTGCCTGCTTCATGCAGTTGGGCGTCATCAGCTAATTGCGTACAAAACCGAGTATAGACAGCCGCACCAACCCCGCAATGTGTAGGGGCAAATGAGCAAAAACAGACGGGCGGGGCTAATAAAATCGGGGGCGGAACCGTTTATCCGACGAGCGATGGCAATTCAATATAACGCCTGCGCATAACCATGAAATAATTATGACAAATGCGTCTTAGGTGCTCGTATAAACGAGCTACCTTATCTTCTCCCTTTTCCTACGCCTGCTTCACTGGAGCTTTCATGAACACCGCCGCATTGCGCGAGCAGATTTCCCGTGCCCATCAACACGAAGCCAGCACTGGCCAGCTTGCCCAGCAACTGGAAAAACAATTGCCGCACCTGCATTCGGCCATCTCCCTGGCTGACGGTGATCGCAACATTGTCATGACCCGTTTTGTCACCGCCTACATCGAGCTCGTCCCGGACTTGCTGGAAGCTGCCAACGACGTGGCCCGCGAAGCCGGGATCGAAAGCCAGATCAAGCCGGTACTGAAGATCGCCGAGCATTTCTTCCTGCAACCGCCGGCGATTCTGGCCGGCCATGAAGGCCTCGACGGTCTGCTGGACGAGGCCTACCTGGCCCATCGTTTGGTGGAAGAGGTCAACGACCTGTATATCAAGCATTTCGGCCAACCGCTGATTCCGGCGGATACCACCGTGGCCAATCTGATCGCCCACCAACTGATCGGCGAGCAGTTTGCCAATCAGCTGGATGAAGCGGTGCATTTGGCGGTGGATGAAATGCTCAACGAAGAAAGCTTTGCGCTGGAGTCGGTCGAGGCGTATCGCGAGCAATTGAAAAGCCCGGAAACGGAAGCCGCGTGGAAGCGCTGGCCGTGCCTTTCGCGGCAGTTGGGCGTTGAGTTGGCGCTGGATCAGCCAGCTTAAACTGCCGACCTGATAACGATCCAATGTGGGAGCGGGCTTGCCCGGCTCCCACAATGTTTTGTGGGGTTCAGGCAGGTGCCGAACCGATTCCCACCGTCGTGCGCACCCGGCCTTCCAACCGGCGCTTCAACCCGCGCGCCTCGATCACCAGCGTCGAGCCCTTGGCCGCATTCGCCCGGCCCCATTCCTCAAGCAACTCCAGGCACGAATGGTCGATGTAACTCAGGTTACTCAGCGGCACGTGCAAGGTGGTCCCCGCAGGCACCGTCGACAGCACCTGAGTCAGCGCCGGGACTTTCAAAAAGGTCGCCGCACCGGTCAAGCGCAACTCCATCTCACGGTCCTGGGGCAGGTCGATCAGGCTGACTTTCAGTCGCGAAGCCTTGAAGGCCAGCTTCAGCAATGTCAGCCCGAAGCCCACCAGCACGCCGGTGAGCAGGTCGGTAAAGATGATCGCCAGCGCCGTCGCGGCATAGGTGAACATCGGCATCCGCCCATAGCGGCCCAACGCCCGGAACGCCTTCACGTCCACCAGCTTGATCCCGGTGTACACCAGCACACCCGCCAGGCTCGCCACCGGAATGCTTTGCAGCACGCTCGACAGCAACAGCACGAACCCCAGCAGCCACAGGCCATGGAACATCGCCGACAACCGCGTGGTAGCGCCGGCCTGCACGTTGGCCGAGCTGCGCACGATCACGCCGGTCATCGGCAGGGCACCCACCAAGCCGCAGAGCATGTTGCCCACACCTTGAGCAGACAATTCCTTGTCGAAATCAGAACGCTGACCGCTGTGCATACGGTCGACTGCAGCGGCAGACAGCAGGGTTTCCGCGCTGGCAATAAACGCCACGGCGAACGCGGCGATCAACAGCTGTGGATCAGCCAGGTTGAGGAGGTCACTGGGGCGCAACCAGTCGATCGCGTCAGCGAGGTTTTCCGGGACTTCCACGCGCTTGACCTGCAACGCCAGCACCAGGCTGGTGACCGTTGCCAGGCCCACGCCCAACAAGGCACCCGGTACAAACCGCAGTGCGTGGGGACGGAATTTGTCCCACAGGTACATCACCAGCATCGTCGACAGCCCCAGTAAACCGGCCTGCCAGCCAAGGCCACCGCCGAGGGTCGGAATGGCTTCAGCCACTGCGGCGGGGAAGCCTGCCAGGTTATCCAGCCCGGAAGGTTTGGGGGCGCCATCGAGCATCACATGCACCTGGGACAGCACAATCAGCACGCCGATCCCCGCCAGCATGCCGTACACCACGGCCGGGGCCGTGACCCGGAACCAGCAGCCCAGGCGCAAGCGCCCCGCCACCAATTGCAGGAAACCCGCCAGCAGCAGGATCGGTCCGAGCATCATCATGCCGTGCTGGCGCACCAACTCGAACACCAACACCGCCAGACCCGCTGCCGGGCCGCTGACCTGCAGCGGCGAACCCGCCAACCAGCCCACTACCAGGCCACCGATAATCCCGGTGATCAGCCCTTTGGCCGGGGGCATACCGGAAGCAATCGCGATGCCCATGCACAAGGGCAGGGCGACCAGAAACACCACCACGGAGGCCAGCAGCTCCCGTGGCAAAACAGCTTTCAATTGAGCAGCACGCATGATGACTCTCCCGAGGCATTCGCCGGGCG
>PJQF01000106.1_pt1 | contig 54196 bp, 44 predicted proteins | sample 1503741 | NCBI WGS metagenome assembly PJQF01 (sample SAMN07775949, study PRJNA414020) | Biofilm metagenome, whole genome shotgun sequencing project. | isolation source: biomolecule (vanillin) treated reverse osmosis membrane biofilm | place: India: Nagpur | collected 2017-03-21
TGTAAGGATAAATTGCAAAGCAAGTTATTAAGTCAAACTTCTTTTTCCAGTTCAACGTCAACTCAGGGAGTTTCAAAGAAAAGAGGTTGTCACCACAGCAGACGAGTAAAATGTTTCGAGTCACAACAAATGAGTTTCCAAAAACACCTGTCGTGCCGCCAGTTCCACATACTATTGCGCTTGAAATCAGTTGGTCATCTTTAAAAACTCGTATACCGTGTTTTGATGTCGGTTGTTCAGTTCCATCAATGTAGATTTTGTCGTAGGTGATTACATTGTCGGCTGACCCTTGATTGAAAGTCGAGTCGTTAATAATGTCCACGGTAAATTCATTGTAGTTTGTTGTCATTTTGAAATAGTCTACAGCGTTTGCGTTTCTGCATTGGTACCTTATCGAAGCCCCGCCTTACATGGCCATAAGAAGCGTTTCGCGAAGGTGGTTTACACCAAAAGTTTAACGAAAACAAAACTTATGACTTAAACGAAAACGTACTATTGCAGAAGCATGCTGTTATCTGTAGTTTTTCTTTTTCTCTCTATCTTTGATTATCTTAATTATTCTGTCTGAGGTTACTTTATTGAGTAATATGATTTCAAATTCATCCGTGTCGATTTCATTGTCGTGCTGGTCTTGAGTTTTCTTAGTGGGAAATTTAGTCATTATCTTTTTTAAGTCATCCATGCTTTTCATTAAAGCTTGCTCGCCTCGTCCTGTGGCAATAAAGGGACCAGCGTAGAGTGGGAAGTCGTTTTTTGTTAGCCTAAAAACAATTCCATTAAAATTTGTATTTTGTCTTTCCCAAGTCTTTAAGTTTCTCTTCCACTGATTATTTAATGTCTTGTTTCGAGTATAGGGATAACACCAAAGTCCTTTGATTTTATTTTTTTCTTCTTTTAGTTCTCCTGACTGGTCAACCCAACGGGATATTTCTGTTCGTGTCGATTGTCGGAGCCCCTTTGAAATTATGTCCTTTATTTTGTTATGCTTTGTCCAATGTATTACGAGCATCTTGTCTATTGGGAAAAATTGTCATCCGCATTAAAATATGCGCTTGTCTTACTCTACAACTTGTGCGTAATTCTGTTATGTCCGTTAATCAAATCTCGCTCTTCTCCCCCACTCCACCAAAAAAGCTTGATCGCGGATTTTAAGAATTTTGGGATTGACGGGATTGGTTATTGGTCAATAGTCATTGGTCAATGGGGAGTTTGGGTTGCGAGGCGTCAGGTGTTACTGGTTGCAAGTTGCCAGTTACTGGTGGTGCGGGTTACGAGGCGGGCTGCTTATTGTCTGAATCAGGATTTACAGGATGTGAGGATGGGTAAGATTATGCGTGAGTTGATAAGAATTGCAGAGAAAGGATAACTTAGAGGGATTTAATTTTCTGGAGAGCCCGGAAGTAACTTCCGAGCTAGTGGTGTACCTGTTGATTAGATGATTTGCGACAGGATGAGAGAGGAAGTAACTTGCGCTAGAGGGGCTATGGCAAGAGCCAAATCCCCACCGCACCCCTCCGAATTAACGACCAATAACATTATATTTGAAAAACAGTCTAAAAATGGACTCTGAATGGCGGACAAAGAGGCAAAGGCAAGAATCAAGATTAACAAACTTCTGGAGGAGTCCGGCTGGCATTTCTTTGACGACAAGCACGGTAAAAGTACAAGTACGACCAAGTGTTGAAACTTCCAGCTAATCCTGATGCCGGAGAAGATATTCCTTCTTTTACCGACCCACTTAAACCCAAACGACAAGGATACGAGTATGATGAAAACGACAAAATAGCTACAATCTCCGAACAGCAAGTTGACTTTTCAGGAATGAAAGTTGACCGCATGTTCTTCCAACAGTTTGAAGAGAAAGTAAAAACAGACAATGAGATAAAGAAATTGATGGAGGCGGGGGAAGCATTTAAACAAGTAGAAAATGAAAGAAAATAAGTTTTTAAATCCCAAGTTTGTTTTAGCACTAATTTCTTCACCCATATTTGCCGTCTATGGACTTCTACCTATTTATCTTTTTGAAACTGTTGAATTTAGTATCCTACTTAAAGGATTCTCATTTCTAACTTCCGTTTTTTTAATTATATGGTTTGTCAACTTACTTTTGTTAAGGCAGTTACAAAACAAACTGAATACAAAATTCATTTCAACTAGTTATTTATTTATAGTGTGTTTTGTCTTCTTCTCTAGTTATATAGCGAATAGCCTATTAAATGCTCCCGAATTGGTGATCAATATAATTTATCCAATGTTTTCGGTATTGGTAATCAACACAATCATACTTTTGCTGATAAATACAATAGAAATAAATGTTAAGCGAAAGCAGGAGCTTCTAGAAAACGAAAAAATAAAAACATTGCAACTAGAAACCCAACACCGTTTGTTGCTCAATCATTTGCAACCACATGTCTTGTTTAATATGCTTAGTACACTCAAATCTATCATCAACAATAATCCAAAAGAAGCCACTGACTTTACGGTTAAACTCTCAAATTTTTTGAGAAATTCGCTTCAAAATGACACATCTGGTCTTCATAGTATTGAGCATGAATTAAGCATCGTAGAAGATTATTTGCATCTGCAAAAATCACGTTTTGGAAATTCGTTTGTTTGTATGATAGATATTCCAAACGATTATTTAAAATATCAAATTGCATCTTTATCCATTCAAACTTTAGTAGAAAATGCTTTTAAGCACAATTTGTTTAGCACTTACCAACCTCTTCAAATATCTATGGGCGTTGCTAACGAAAGTTTATTTGTAAAAAACACATATGCTCCAAACGATAATGAGAAAGGTACTGGAACGGGTTTAATAAATTTGAACGAACGAAGTGCAATACTAATGAATAAAGAAATCGAATTACGTAAAACCGACAAATATTTTGAAGTCATTGTACCCATGAAACCTATAATATGAAAGTATTAATAATAGAAGATGAATTACCAGCTGCAATCGAAATGCAGCGGACTTTGCAGGCCATTGACGTTAATTTGCAAATTATTGGTATCTTATCTTCTGTTGCTGACATCAATCACCAAAGCGAACTTTTACTAAAAGCTGATTTGATATTTTCTGATATTCAACTTTCTGATGGGTTGGGCATAGATGCTTTGTTAAAATTCAAAAATACAGTACCTATCATTTTTTGTACCGCCTACAATCATTATGCATTGGCTGCTTTCAAAGCAAATGGTATTGACTATATCGTGAAGCCATTTACTAATGAAACTGTAAAAGTTGCACTTGATAAATTTAAACGATTGACGAGTAATGTCGTGGATCTCAAACAACTTTCAAGCGACATAAAACAAGAAAAAAAAAGGCAAAGGGCAAACATTATTATTCATCGAGGCGATAAAATTATTCCATTATCTATTCAAGAAATGGCTTTGTTCTATATAGACAACAACCTTGTTTATGCTTATACTTTTGATTGTAAGAAGGTGGCCATCAACGAGCAAATGGATGCACTCGAAACCTTGGTTGGCGAATCATTTTTCAGGGCCAGTCGCCAGTTTTTAATTAACCGCAAAGCCATCAAAGAAGCATCAAAATATTTTGATAGAAAAATTTTAGTACATCTCAACATTCCTTTTCCTGAACAAATTATCATTAGTCGGCTTAAAGCTACTGAATTTATCAATTGGCTTTCGACAGTTTAATTTCCTATTTGTGCACTTCACTTGCAATTTTGAGCAGTTGACTTAGCTTGTCATTAACTGCTCTTTTTTTATACTTCAACTTTGTGGAATAAATCATAAAGATATGAAGTATTTAATAGCAACATTTATCTCTCTTTTTCTATCATTGGCAACGTTTTCGCAATCGCCCAATGCTGAGAATGCCATTAAAGGTGTTTGGGATGCCACAGAAATGAACAATTCTCAAATCGAAATTTACAAAGCAGAAGACGGACTTTGGTATGGAGAAATTCTCAAATCGGATGAGTCTAAAACCATTGGAAAAGAAATTTTCCGTGTAGGAAAATATGATGCCACCTCTAAAAAATGGGTTGGAGAACTTATTAAACCCGACAATGGAATGACCCTTACAGCCGAATTGAGTTTGGAGGCTAATGGCAAACTAAAAGTCAAAGGCTCAAAGTATTTTATGACCAAAACCTTCTATTGGACAAAGCTGAACTAAGATGAACAAAAACATAATCACACTTTTTGTCTTGTTGTTTTTGAACTCAAAAAGTGCATTGGCACAAGATACAGTCAAGTTTTCTTTGCAAGATGCTCTAGCCAAAGCAATGACCAATAACAAGGCTATTCAAACCGAAACGCTCAAAAGGGAAAGTATCAAGTTTCAAAGAAAGGAGGCTAACTCTTATTTATTGCCAACAGTAAATGCCTCGGGTGGCATCAATCATTATTTAGAACTTCCTCAATCTTTTTTGCCCGCCAATTTGTTTAATCCTATGGCAACCGCTGGCGAGGTAGTTGGCGTAGAATTAGGTTTACCAAATACCAGCGATGTGGGCATCAATGCCCAATGGATGATTTACAATCAATCTCTTTTTACAACCAAAAAAGTATTGAACACGCAAGCCGAAATGACCGAACTCCTAATTTCACAAAAACAAGAAGAGGTTATCTACAACGTTTCGTTATTGTACTACGCCATTGTATTTTCTGAAATGCAAATGGAGGTCATCAGCAACAACATCAAATCTTTAGAAGCAGTTTACAAAACTGTGGAAAGCAATTACAGAAATGGGTTAGTCAAAAAAACAGATTTAGATAAAGTAGAAGTCAATATTCTGAATCTAAAAAGTCAATTGCAAAACACAGAAACCCAAAACGAATCACAAAAAGAATTACTTAAACTTAATTTGGGCTTAAAGAACTCTGAAGACATATGGCTGACTGATAGTTTTGACCAATTGATGTTAGCTAATAGTTTGTTGCAAACAGAGCCAAAACCAACAACCGATTTATTATTGATAGGCAAAAAAAGGACGTTGAGTGCTTTGCAAGTCAAACTTCAATACGAAAAACTACTGCCAGTACTTTCTTTGAACTATGTTGCAAGCTACAATTGGGTGAGCAATAATTTCAAAGACTTGTATAGTTCAGGGCTTAACTATCCAGTTGTTTTTGTAGGCTTAAAGGTTTCAGTGCCAGTGTTCAATGGTGGAAGAACAAGTGCTCAAATCAAGCAAGCAAAAGTAAGTAGCCAAGTAGCCGAAAAAGAGGAAAGTTTTCTGAAAGACAAAGTATCAGTTGATATAAAAAATGCCCTCAATCAATACAATCAATATAAGGCAACCATCGAAGTTCGTCAGCAAAACATCAAGCTCGCCAAAGCAGTTTACGACCAATCACTTATCCAATACAGAGAAGGTCTAATTCCTCTAAGCGAAGTGCTTACCAATGAAATAAGCGTTCGTGAGGCAGAGTCGCAATACCTAATGGCTGTTTCTCAAAGTCTTTCTGGCTTGTTGGCATATAAAAAAGCCGCAGGTCTAATTCAGGAAAAATAAATAATCAAAACAATGATAAAGAAAATCATATTTACCGTCATCTCACTTGCCTTATTGGTGTTCGTATTTGTAAAATTAGCAACGAACAAAGAAGAAATCAATACAGCAGCAGCCTACAAAGAAATCAAAGAAAACATAGCTGTTGAGCTTATAACAGCAAAACGTAGTACCTATAATGCAGCTCTACAATACACCGGCACATTCAAGCCATTTAAGGAAACTAACTTTGGAGCAGAAGCCCAAGGCAAGCTTACAGAAGTCAATATTGAAGAAGGCGATTATGTGAAGTCGGGGCAGCTATTAGCAAAAATTAATGACGAATTATTGTCAGTAAAATTGGCAGCAGAACAAGCACAATTAGACAAAGCAAAAGTGGATTTGGAAAGGCAAAGAAACCTATCTAAAGATAATGCTACTACAGATGCTATGCTGAAACAAATGGAACTTGGCTATTCCCTCGCACAAACTGCAGTAGCAAGCACGCAAAAGCAAATCGAAATGACCCGAATTATAGCCCCGATTAGTGGTGTAATAACTATGGAAACCATTGAAAAAGGAAGCATCGTGGCTCCAGGTGTTCCCTTGGGAACGATTACTGATGTTTCACAACTGAAACTAGAAGTATTGATACCCGAAAATAAAATCAAGACGATTAAAAAGGGAAGTCGGATTACTGTTAAGTCAGACGTTTATCCTGACCAAATGTTTACAGGAACTATTAATTTAATTGCCGTAAAAGTAGATCAAAATCACAATTTTAAAGTAGATATTTTGGTATCAAATAGTAACTCTAATTTTCCATTAAAAGCTGGAATGTTTGCCAGCATCCAAGCTAATTCTTCAGAGCAGGTTACTAATTTTTTAATTCCAAGAAGTGCGGTAGTGAATCAAAATGGTGAAACAAAAGTATTTGTGGCTCAAAATGGTAAAGCCATGGCTAGAACAATCCAAACAAATGGACTAATTGGCGATAATATGCAAGTTACTTCAGGTATTGAAGAAGGTGAGCAGGTAGTTATCACAGGCGTAAATAATTTGAAGGACGGCATCACCATCAAAACAAAATAGACTATGACACTTACCGAATATGTAATCAAAAGACCTTCTGTGGTGGTAGTTTCCATCTTGGTCATAGCCATTTTTGGGATTATTTCTTATACCAATTTGAGTTATGAATTATTACCTAAATTCAATATTCCTACACTCACTATTGCAACGGTTTATCCAGGTGCTTCGCCAGACGAAGTAGAGAGCGAAATCACGAAAAAAATAGAAGACAACATCTCAACGCTTGAAAACATTAAGCGTATTCGTTCTACTTCCTACGAAAACCTAAGTGTGGTTATTCTAGAAATGAACAACGGGGTGGATATAGACGATGCACAAGGCAAAGCCCAACGCAAATTGAGTGGTATTAAGAGTATCTTTCCAGCCGATGCCAAAGAACCTACTGTTTCTAAAGTTTCTTCTGATGCTTTTCCTATTTTGAAATTCAGTCTATCTAGTAATGAAGAATCAAATACCGCATTTTATCAGTTTGTCAAAGACCGCATTGTCCCAAAATTATCCTCAATCAAAGGGGTAGCTTCTGTGGATTTGATAGGAGGAGAAGAACGAGCCATTAGGGTAGAGATAGACCAAGAAAAATTAAAAGCCTACAATATGTCTTTATTGATGGTTTCACAATCTATTGGGCAAAACAATATAAATTTCCCAACGGGGAAATTGGAAAACAATGTCTCTGCTTTACGAATAAAATTGGGCGGCAAATTTCAAACGCTGGAAGATTTAGAAAACCTAGTCATTGCCAGACTTCCCACAGGGTCAAAAATAAAATTAAGCGATATTGCGACCATCATTGATGGTAAGAAAGATGTAGAAACTGTTAATCGCATCAATGGTAGGTCATCGGTAGGCTTGAACATTACCAAACAGGGCGATGCCAATGCGGTTGAGGTAGCCGAAATAATCAAGAAAAAGGTTGTAGAATTAGAAAATCAATATGCATCCAATGTCTTTAAAATGCAATTGGCAGTGGATGGAACTGAATTTACCATTGCTGCTGCCGATGCCGTAAAACACGATTTGGTCATTGCTATTCTTTTGGTGGCTCTGGTGATGTTAGTGTTTTTGCACAGTATTCGAGATAGTTTTATTGTGATGTTAGCTATCCCGGTTTCTTTTTTAGGCACATTAATCGCAATGTATTTATTGGGTTACACTTTTAATCTGATGACTTTACTTGCCCTTACCTTGGTCATTGGTATTTTGGTGGATGATAGTATTGTGGTGTTAGAAAATATTCATCGCCACTTGCATATGGGTAAAGGTAAAGTTCGGGCTTCCATTGATGGAAGAACAGAAATTGGCTTTACGGCATTGGCCATTACGTTTGTTGATGTGGTCGTTTTCTTGCCTTTGGCAATGACCAACGCAGGGGTTATTTCGGCTATTTTAACTCAATTTTCTTGGGTAATTGTAATTTCCACTTTGAGCAGTTTGATGGTTTCCTTTACAGTTACGCCATTGCTTTCTTCGAGGTTTGCTACTACAATTGATTTAAACAAAGATCATTGGTGGAACAAAATTCATAACGCCATAGAAAACCAAATTATCGCTTTGACCAATTGGTACGGAGGCTTTTTGGCGTGGGTTTTAAAACACAAAAGCATTACCATCGTTGCTATTTTTGCGTTGTTTTTATCTTCGCTTTTATTGGTGGTAAAAGGTTTTATTGGATCGGCTTTTATCGAGCAAGGCGACCGTGGTGAAGTAGTTTTTTATGTAGAAACATCCAATACAAATACTCTTGCTTATACTGATTCAATTACCAAGCAAATTGAAGCTCGTTTTATGAAAATGCCCGAAGTTCAAAACGTACTTGCGAGCGTAGGGGTAAGTGGAAGCGGGCGAGATGCTGGAGGTTTGAAACCAAATAAGTCGGAATTGACAGTGCAGCTAAAAAAAGATGCTGAAATTACTGATGCCGCTTTTGCTTTTAAAGTTAAAAATGAATTTAATGATATTCCTGGGGCAACGGTGACAGATGCTTTATTGGATATAAATGGCTCAGCTGGCAACTTACCTGTTCAGATATTGGTAAGCTCTAACGACAGAGCCAGAGCCATTGAATACGGAAAAAAGGTTTTGGATATTTTAGAAACCACCAACGGCATTTCAAATCCTGAACTAAGTGTTGAAGATGCAGTAACCGAAGTTCAAGTAGCCATTGACAAAGAAAAAATGGCAGATTTTGGATTGAATGTAGCCAGTGTGGGAGCAACTATGGCAACGGCTTTTGGTGGAAATGATGATTATGCTTTTAGCCAAGGTGGTTTTGAATATGATATTGTAGTGCAGCTCAAATCTTTTGACAGACGCAACCCAGAAGATATCAAGTCGCTTACATTTATCAATAACCAAGGTCAAATGATACGTCTCGACCAATTTGCAAGGGTTGGTTTGGGTAGCGGAGCATCGCAATTGGAACGCACGGATCGTATCAGTTCTGTTTTGGTACAATCCAATTTGAAAGGTCGACAAATTGGTGAAGTGTCACCAGATATAGATGCCGCACTTGCGTCTGCTAATTTCCCTGCCGATGTGGCTGTAAAATGGATAGGAGAAAGTGCCGACCAACAAGATGGTTTTGCTGTTATTGGTGGAGCGTTTGCATTGAGTTTGGTACTGATGTATTTACTGATGGTGCTTTTGTACGATAATTATATTTATCCTTTGGTGGTTTTATTCGCAATTCCAATGTCATTCATAGGCGCATTTTTGGCTTTGGCTTTAGCCAAAAGTTCATTAACTATTTTTACCATTATGGGTTTTGTAGTGATGATGGGTTTGGTAAGTAAAAACTCTATCCTGATCGTGGACTTTGCCAATAAAGAGAAAGCGGAAGGAAAAAGTACTTTCGATGCCTTGATTGCTGCTGGTAAAGAACGGCTTCGTCCTATTTTAATGACAACATTAGCGATGGTATTCGGTCTTTTGCCAGTAGCCTTGGCAACTGGTGCCGGTGCTTCTTGGAAAAATGGCTTAGGCTGGGCATTGGTTGGTGGGTTGAGCAGCTCAATGTGTTTGACAGTGTTTATTGTGCCTGCCGTGTACATGATAGTAGATATTTTTAAGGGGTCAGTAAAACAATCAAGCTAAGTTTCTTTCGAAAAGTATAAAAATCTTGAAACTGCTATTGATATGGAAGAACAATCAGCTTTACAAAATCAATCCAAAAGCAATAAACAAGGTTTTATTCTTTCATTAACATCAACGAGAATTAATATTTAAGCTTGCCTTAACAACCTATTAACATTTATTAGGCTTTTGTTAACAGACCAAAACTGTACTACTCCGTTAGACTCGAATAATTTAACTCTTATAACTAATGGTAAAAGTAAGTACGCTAGTCTTAATTCTAACTCTTTGGTCATTTTATGGCATACTTAAAGCACAAGTGATCGTTCCTGCCCCAAGCCCTTCTGCTTCAGTAACCACTGTAGTAGGTCTTACTGATGTAAAGGTTGAATACTCCCGACCGAAAACCAAGGGCCGTAAAATATTTGGAGCCACTTCAGAACACGTTGTGCCATTCGGGAAACTTTGGCGCACAGCCGCCAACAGTGGGACAAAAGTTACATTCAGTGACGATGTAATAGTGGGCAATGCCAACGTGCCGAAGGGAACTTATCTATTGCTCACCATCCCCAATGAGAAAGAGTGGATCATTATCATTTACAAAGATGTTTCCTTGGGTGGCGATCTGGAAATCTATGATCAAACCAAAGATCAAACTCGACTATTCGTAAAGCCCGATCGGCTGACTGAGCGGGTAGAAACTTTTACTATTGAAATATCTGATTTATCTGAAACAGGAAAGACCGCCAACCTTCAATTAATTTGGGAAAACACGTCTGTAAAAATACCTATCACAGCAGACTTTGATGCTAGAGTGATGAGGTCAATCGAGGCAAACACCAAGATCGTTCCCAATAACTTAGTGCTAGCCGCAACATATTATTTAGAGAATGGAAAGGACTTAACGCAAGCGCTTTTGTGGATTAACACAGCACTGGAAAGCAATCCGGAAGCTTTTTGGATACTCTATCATAAAGCAAGAATTCAAAAAGCACTCAATGATAAGGCAGGCGCTTTGATCACTTCCAAAGCATCATGGGAATCGGCTCGAAAAAATGGTCGAGAAGATTTTCAACGAATGAATGAAGAGTTACAAAAGTCTTTAAAATAGAAGAATACACTTTAACGGTTATGATAAAAAATTATCTAAAAACTGCTTTACGTAGTCTTTTAAAAGACCGGCTTTACGCCATTATCAACATACTTGGTTTGTCCATTGGTCTTGGGTGTTTTGTATTAGTGTTTGCATTTAATCGGAAAGAGCTTTCCTATGATCAAGCCTATCAAAAAGCAAGTCAAGTATTTCGGATCAACACGGCATTGGAAGTAAATGGTGTGATGCAGAAACATCCTAAGGCACATTTCCCGGCTGGGCAAGATATGATGGAAGAATTTCCGGAAGTAAAATCTACTTTGCGGATGTATCGTACCAATTTGTTTGGCGGAAACATCCCCAACATTAAAAATGGAGATATTAAATTTGCAGAAGAGCATTTTTATCTATCCGACTCTACCTTCTTTGATCTGTTTGATTTTAAATTTAAAAATGGTGATCCGACAACAGCCCTCGATCAGGCATATTCTGTCGTTTTAACTAATGAAAGCGCTAAAAAATATTTCGGGAACGAAGATCCTGTTGGCAAGACGCTGAGTTACAATGACAGCATTCAATTTACTGTAACTGGTGTATTGGAACCGATTCTGTTCAATACCCATTTAAAATTTGATTTTGTTGCCAATGCACGCGCGGTGATCCGGCAGAACATTCCGCCTGAGATTGATTTGGAAAACGCATACCTCGGTATGTGGTACTATTCCTATATTTTAGTCGATCAAAAAGCAAATATTGAACAGTTGCGTAAAAAAATCCCTGACTTCGTTCAGCGTCATTATCCCAAACGCTATACCGAAAGTAAAGCATTTCTTGAGTTACAAAATGTAAAGGAAATTCATCTTACTTCTGCAGATATGGCAGGAGGCCACATGGCACCTCCGGGTAACAAAGATTATGTGCTGATACTTTCCATTATCGGTGTGGCCGTATTGATAGTAGCTTGCTTTAATTTTGTGAACATGGCCACCTCACGATACCTGGCGCGATCAAAAGAGGTAGGATTGCGCAAAGCCATAGGAGCCGAACGATCTCAATTAATTTTCCAATTCATTAGCGAAGCATCATTAATCACATTCGTAGGTGGAATTGTTGGATTGGGTATGGTAGCACTAGCTTTGCCTTTCTTCAATCAACTTGCCAATGCCAGTTTGAAGTTAAATGAGTTGTTTGCTTTCAAAGAGGCATTATTTTTTCTGCCCTTGTTTCTTTTTGTAGGAATTATTTCAGGCTTGTATCCTGCCATTTTCCTTTCGTCATTGAAGCCCGCGTTGGTTCTTAAAGGCATCACAAAAGCACCTTCTTCCAAATTCGATTTGCGAAAAGTGTTGGTTGTGCTGCAGTTTGCTGTTTCACTGATTCTGGTTATCGGTACGCTGGTTGTGATAAATCAATTAAGCTATTTGCAGAATAGAGAAATGGGTTTTAATCGAGAGCAGGTTTTAATGATTCGTGATCCGGGAGTATCAATCGTTGAAAATTTTGTGAGTTTTAAAACCAAACTGGCATCCTCAACGCACGTGAAAAGCGTTTCTCATTTGGGTCATAGACTAGGTCAGGCCAATTTGCAATTCACGCCATTCAAAAGAGAAGGAAAAGAAGAGGAAGTAATGGTGCCTATGCTAAACGCAGGTTACGATTTGTTAGAAACACTCGGACTATCCATGACCCAAGGTCGTTACTTTGATATTGCCGCTCCAGGCGATAGCACAAATGCATTTGTAATAAATGAATCTGCCGCTAAACAGTTTGGATGGACAGACGCTGTTAACAGACACATTACTTTTTCAGGGCTCAACAGAGGCTCTGCCGACCATCAAGTAATTGGTGTTATTAAAGATTTCAATTTCGATCCGCTAAGAAATTCGGTGGGTCCTTTATTGATCAAGTTTAGCCCAGCATTTGGTGAAGTGGTTATTAAGCTTTCAGTGGGTGATCGCAATTCGCAAGTAAAGCAAATTGAACAAATCTGGAAAGAATCCTATCCAGATGTTCCTTTCAACCATTACTTTTTGGAAGACGGAATTTCTAATGCGTATTCCGAAGAAAGTAAACTGGCCAATATCTATTTTGTGTTTTGTGGTTTGGCCATCTTTATTGCTTGTCTTGGACTGTTTGCCTTGGCTTCGTACACCATCGAAAAGCGTAAAAAAGAAATTGCGGTACGCAAAGTACTAGGCTCAACGGCCACGCGCATCACACTTTTAATGTATAAAGAGTTTTTAATCCTTATCGCATTTGCATTTTTGCTAGCCGCACCATTAGCCTACTTTTCATTTGATTCTTGGTTAAGTCAGTTTGCTTATCGGATAACCATTCAGCCTTGGATATTTGCAACAGCCGTTGGCTTTATCTTATTCTTGTCGGCAATTACCGTGTTGTACCAATCATTAAAGGCAGGTACTACCAACCCTTCTATCGTTTTAAAAAGTGAATAAATAATCAAAAAAATCTAACTATCTGAAAACATGAAAAAGAACCTCCTTATTTTATCTTCAGTTTTTATACTAGCTATTATAGCCTGGCTTATCTATAACAAATATCGCGTGGTGATACCTCCTGTCGACACTACTAAAAGTGAGGTTGGCTGGTCGGCCAAAAGTGTTTCGGATACACATTATGGCAAAGTTCAATTAAGTAAAGCTACTCTTGAATTTAAGGATTCAAAACTTGTGGGTGGAGCCTTCGAGATTGATATGAACACCATCACGGTCGAAGATATAACGGATGCCAAACATAACAGCGATTTCATACGACACATCACTACAGGTGATTTTTTTCAAACCGACCAGTTTCCCTCTGCGTCATTTACAATTTCTGATGTTGAACCTATTTCTGAATCGGAGTTTATTGTTTCTGGGGATATTACCATTAAGGCGATTACCAAGCAGATTCAATTCAAAACAACCATCACAAAAGTAAATGACATCCGAACTGCTAGGGCTACGATTGTATTAGACAAGAATCAATTTGGTATAGATTATGGAGGTAAGGATAAACCCGGATCGCAAAAGGATTGGTTTATTTATGATGACTTTACTTTGAATGTAAATATTGTTTGCAAATAAATCCACCTATCTGTTTATCACTTTTTATGATCATTGAAAAACTAAATCAGGCGTGCGAGACATACCGTTTCGCTAAATGCCTTCTAATTACAGCCGCTTATTTTTTAAGTATCTTTAGCAAATCCGTGATGGATTTCTGATCGATTTTATTTTGTTCGGATGTTACGGCTTGCCGCAATACATCTTTTCGTTTGGGCCTTTGTCCCTTTCGCATCATTTGATTGGAAACAAAGGTATAAACTTCTTTGTATCCGGTTTCGATGTCTTGAAAACCGAGAAAAACCCCATTGAGTGTGTTGGCAACTAACGTTTTGATGGTGCTGTCTACTTGCTTAAAGTCGCTGACGCGCGCACCATCATTGTAGCTGATTTTCTCGAGTATGTCATCCAAATTACTCAGTCCTAAATGGAGTCGTTCGTTGTAGCGGTCCAGTGCGTGCTTTCTGAAAACGAGCGTGTCTGTTTGCCCATCATTCATCTGATTGACGATGGCATACATCGGATAATCTTTCCAAACTCTGCCGCCTACAGGTGCATCTATCCTGAATTTAATCCAGGCGCTCCAAAGCCGCTCGTTAGGATAATAAAAAGCAATGGTTTGTTGTCCGTCAATCAAGTATTTGCTTTGAAGCTTTTTGGGAAGTTTACGCAACGGCCTTTTTAGGAGATGCTTCGCTTTCGCAAATACTCTTTCGGTGACCTGCAATGAAATTTTATCCAGTTGATTCATCAGCTCTTCCCGTGTCATGTGGGGTACTATCATAAGAGTAGGTTTATAAACTTTAGAACTATTAATTTATTGATGAATTTAGTGTGACTCATCACCAACGATCCTGGTTGACCCATGGCTATTGTCTGTTGACAAGTCTTAAGAAAGGTCTACCCGCCTTTTGCAGAAAATCGGCTGGGGCGAAGTAGACCCGGACAAAAAGCAAAAACATTATTTCCGCGATTTAAACGCAAGGCCAGAGATGGATTTGAACTCGGGGCTGTTTGCTTTGAAGACGGACTTTACATACTTCTTCACTGCTTTGGTGCAGGGCACTAATCCGATGCGGGGTTCGAAGAAAAGTTTGTTGCGGTCAATGCGTGCTATGAAATAGGCCGACTTGGTTTTACACACTTCATCGTTTCGGGCTTCTAATTCACTCACCATCAACTCGAGCATTTCTACTTTCAAATCGAGTTCGTCTGTCAGGTAATTGGGTTCGCCCTTCAGAAAGGTAACCAACTCCGAAAAGTTGTCAGCTTTACGATCGTAGCTGCGCTGTGCCGTAGAGTGGATCTTCACATTGTTGGGCGAAACAGCATCGGTGGCGGTGGAGGGTTTAGGTTCCGCTATCGGGGTGGCGCGTTTGCCTCTGAATTTTCGAACGATAGAGGCTAATTTCTTTTCATTCCCCGGCAGGATGTCTGAAGAGCCCACCGCGCCCATGATGCGTGTAACCAATGATTCCAGTTCAGAGAAGACGCGCTGGCGCATTTTTATTGCACTGGACATTTCCTTTAGTGCTTCGTCTACCACAGCGAGCGATATCTTGACGCGGTCCAACAAGGTCATCAGGTTTTCCAATTTAATGGAGAACTTAACGGGCTTGTACTTATCACCAAAGATGGAGCAAAGGTTGATAAGTGTTGCTAAGTTGGCTACGCTTACTGGGTAGCCGGATTCAGTTTGTTTTTCCATAATGGTATTGTTTAAGTTTGGAAAAACGTAAACATTTCTCGTGCCAAACTCAAAAACACTTAATTCAAAGAAATTAGGCTGTTTGCGTTGAAGAGAAGAAGCTCAACTAACGATATATAACGAAATCTCTCGTTTTATTTAACGAAAAAGTCGTAAGTCGAAGGTCAAGGTTGCCCGTCATTGGTCAATAGTCAAAGGCCGTTAGTAGTAGTCATCAGCCATTAGGATGCAGATAGCAGAACGATTGGGAAATGATGGAGCAGCTTCGTGTGAATCAATTTCTCGAAGCTCCGAATGCCGCCTACCTCTCAATTAGGCAATGGCAATGAAACCGTAAACTCGGTGCCTTTACGCAAGGTGCTGACGAACGTGATTTTGCCCTTGTGTCTTTCAATAATAGAGTATGATATTGACAAGCCCAGTCCCACTCCGGAGCCTACTTCTTTGGTAGTAAAAAACGGCTCAAAAATATGCACCGTGTCTCCTTCATCGATGCCCATCCCATTATCCTTCACCTGAATCAATAATTCCCGGCCTTGCTCGTAGGTTTTAACTTCTATTCTCCGTGGGCCATTGACATCCCTCAATGCGTGAATAGCGTTATCCAAAAGATTGATCATTACCTGACTGAGTTGAGATGTATTTGCTAATACCTGCGCCTTGTGATCATAGTTAATGGTCAGTTGTATTTCATGATCCTGCAATTTACGTCTTAGCAGAACGATGGAATTCTCTATGCATTCTTTTACATCGATATATGTATTGATGACCTCGGAAGGACTTGTAAAGGTTTTTAAGCTAGCAATAATACCCACAGTGCGATTCACTCCATTGTTGATACTGGCCATCAAATCTTGAATATCTCGAAGCGTGGATTTTAGTTTTTCGGGTGTGTGTTCTTTGCTTTCAAGAAACTCTTGAGTAACCGTATTGATCGCTTGAACGCCACCGGAAATAAAATTGATGGGATTGTTGATTTCATGCGCAATACCGGCTGTCAACTGGCCCAGTGACGCCATCTTTTCAGATTCTACGAGTTGGCGCTGGGTTTTCTTCAGGTATTCATTGGTGGCATGGAGTTCGTCATTGCTTTGACGCAATTCTTCCTGACTGGTTTCTAACTCCTGATTCGTAATCACCAATTGCTGATTGGTATTTTTCAACTCTTGTGTTTTCTCTTCCACCACTTCTTCCAGCTTTCTTTTCTTCCGATGCAGGCTGCGGGTGCGCCAGCGAACCAAAACCATAACCAAGAGTCCGAAAAGCAAAATATAGGTTACATAAGCCCACCAGGTACGGTGCCAGGGGGGCAACACCTGAAATGAAAATGAAGCTACATCACTTTCTTGTCCGTATACATTTTTGGCTTTTACTAAAAATGTATAGTTGCCTTCATCAAAGTTTTGGTATTCCTTCTCCGTTGTTCTTTGCCATGGGGACCATGTCTTGTCCAGTCCTTCCATTTTATAAGAATAGAGAGTTTGATCTTCAAAGTCATAATATGGAGCAGCAAACTGAATGGTAAGATGCCCTGAATCGTATAGAAGCTTAGGCTTTAAGCGACTTAACTCTTTTCCGGAAAAGTATCCACCATAGAGAACACTGTCATTGAGGTTTACTTTTCGAATGAAACAATGAAAGGGCGATGAATAAGTCTTTATGTCTTCACTGGCCGTATAGCGGACTAAGTACTCTCCTTGTCCGGCAAACCAAACCGACTTTCCATCTGCTAAAAATGCACGATCGCCCACAATACCTACGTATTGATAGATTCGCTTAAACGGATGAGATACGATGAGCGTATCGCCATTGATGGTTGGCTTTACTTGCAATAATTCCTCTCCTTCCGATTGCACTTTTTGAAGATAATAGGACCCATCGTTTGGATTTTTATAAATACTTCTAAAGGTACCCAAGGAGTGGATTTTTTTTCCAAAGCTGTTCCATTTTTCAAATTTATTGGATGTTGGATTAAATTGAAGCAATCCAATATCGCTTCTAAACAGCAACTGGCTATCGCCCACTAAATAGGGCCATATAAATCCCTTTGGCAAGCTATCTTTCTCTGAATAGGAAACGATTTTTGCAACCTTAAAAATATCGCTCTTATCATTCGGAAATGCATGAAGTAATCGCCTGCGCGAAGGATCAGTCATCCAAATAGATCCGTCCATATCTTCGGCCAACTCGAGGCATGGGAAATCCACTTTTAATCCGTGCTGTTGCCATTTTCCTTTTGAATAGATTAAGCAACTCACTTGAAAGTTGTTTACTAGATAGAGTCGATTAGGGTTAGACCTTGATTGGTGAAGCCAGGTGATGGCGGGTGCCTCAAAGATCACTTTAAAGTTGCCCTTCTCATCTACTTCAAAAATTTTATTATCGGGCGTAAGTGCCGCTAATAAATGTTGTTCCTCTCCTATTCTAAAATTCACAATTGACTCGACCCGATGATCTCCTTGAAAAATCGGTTTCATTTCGTTGCTGGTTGGATCAATAACATAGAGATTTTGGGTGGTACTGAAATACACCTTGTCTTTGTATTTCTTCATATCGAGTGGTGTACCGGGGATTGGCCACTGCAATAAATCCGATCCGTGTTCTGTTTTAACTAATTGATTTTTCTTAAACCCAAACAAACCAAGCCAAAGATTGGATTCTTTATCTACATAAGAACCAATCACACTATTCGTTATCAAGCCACTGGCTGTTGTGATTACTTGTTTTTGATTTCCCAATGAATCAATTATTAAACCACCCTTTAGGGTGCTGCCAACGAAGTGGAGTCGCTTATTAATCGAGATGGCTGTAGATAAGCTTTGTCTGAATTCTCCTATATCATTCATCGGACGAAGTCGAGCATTTACTCCAGAGTAAGCAAATAGACCCGATGGCAGGTTGAGTATACGTTCGTTTCCCGTGAAGGATAAACTCATGGTTTTTATAGGAACTTTTTTGGCGATTAAAGAATCGGTGAACGGAGCACGGAAAAATTGACCATTTTTTAACACGACTAACTCCTCTCCATCATTACGCACAGTCCACAGATAATCATCTTTCACAAACCCATACAAAAAAGTACCCGGATAATGAGTGAGGCTATCGGTGAGAATATCGTATTCAAAAATACCTGTACGGGAGCGCACATACATCTTTTTCTTGGTTGGGTACAAGGACCCTCTTAATAATTGAGCATCTTTGAGGCGGTCTAACAAATTCACAAATTTGACTTGGCCTATTGAATCGATTTGAGATTTTAAAAACATATTAGCTCCCACTGCATAGATGGTGCCATTTGAATCTCGGTCAATTCCATTCAAACTATTGACATCAAACAATACTTGATCAAAACGCACTCCATCATAGGTAAAAATACCAGGTCGTGAAACGAAATAGATGATACCTCGATGATCTTGCGTGATATCTCCGACAAATCTGTGTATAGAGGATGAATATGCCTTTACGGATGGTTGTCCGATCACAGTTTGTCCGGCAACTAAACACGGCATATTTAGTAATATAACAATAAGAATACCGGTGATTAATTTGAAATGAGATGGCTTTTGAGAATAACTCATAGAATAAATTTATTAATCACAACCCGAATAACTCAATTATTTGATTTTTCCGTGATTTTAAAATTAATGAATTCTTATCAGTCTAAACAATACCTTCTTTTAAAATTGAATAATCTCACGTTAGCGCCTAGGCTGGGCTGAAGTGAAAGTCAACGATTTATACTTAATAACCGTCATATTGCAGTCCATTACTTACTGAAGCCCCCTCCACAAAGACGGTAGTAATGTGCGTTAAAAAAGTGGAATGAGAGGAAATTGTAAGATCCTCTCCGATTGAAAAATATGTCTTTTAATCAGGTATTGGCAACGAAACAGTAAACTCGGTGCCTTTGCGTATTGTGCTAACGCATGTGATTTTACCTTTATGTTTTTCGATGATGGAGTACGAGATGGACAAGCCCAGTCCCACCCCGGAACCTACTTCTTTGGTAGTAAAGAAAGGTTCAAAAATATGCGCAATGTCACTTTCATCGATTCCCAAGCCATTGTCCTTCACTAAAATCAGTAATTCACGGCCTTGCTCGTAGGTTTTAACTTCTATTCTCCGCGGGCCACTTACATCTTTGAGTGCGTGAATAGCGTTATCCAAAAGGTTGATTATTACCTGACTGAGTTGAGACGAATTTGCTAAAACCTGGGCCTTGTGATCATAGTGTGTAGTCAGTTGTATTTCATGATCCAGCAGTTTGCGTCTTAACAGAACGATGGAGTTTTCCACGCATTCTTTTACATCAATATAAGTATCGATGACCTCAGAAGGGCTTGTAAAGGTTTTTAAGCTCGCAATAATACCCGCAGTACGATTCACACCGTTATTGATACTAGCCATCAGATCTTGAATATCGCGAATGGTAGATTCTAGTTTTTCAGGTGTACGTTCGTTGCTTTCAAGAAACTCTTGGGTAACCGTATTGATCGCTTGAACGCCTCCGGAAATAAAATTGATAGGATTGTTGATTTCATGCGCTATACCGGCTGTCAACTGACCCAATGAAGCCATCTTTTCAGATTCGACTAGCTGGCGCTGGGTTTTCTTCAAGTATTCATTGGTGGCATGGAGCTCGTCATTGCTTTGGCGCAATTCTTCCTGGCTGGTTTCTAACTCTTGATTCGTAATCAACAATTGCTGATTGGTATCTTTCAACTCTTGCGTTTTCTCTTCCACAATTTCTTCCAGCTCTCTTTTCTTACGTTGCAGGCTGCTAGTCCGCCAACGAACCAACCCAATCACATAGATCCCGAAAAGCAACACATAGATCACATAAGCCCACCATGTGCGGTACCATGGGGGCAACACGGTAAAAGAATAGGACGCAACATTGCTTTCCTTACCATAAATATTTTTGGCTTTAACTAAAAATACATAATCACCTTCAGAGATGTGCTGGAACTCGCGCTGGGTTCCCTTTTGCCAAGGCGACCACGTATTATCTAAACCTTCTAGCTTGTAGGAATACAATGTTCGTTCTTCTGAATCATAAAAAGGTGCCGCATACCGGATCGTCAACCTACCAGAATCGTATAACAGAGTGGGTTTCAATTGTGATAATTGTGTTTTGGGAAGGTTGCCTGCAAACAAAATACTATCGTTTAAAGTTACCTTTCGAATCAAGCACAGAAAATCATCCTCATAATTTTTACGGTCTTCTTTTGCATTGTAGCGAACAACGAAGGTGCTTCCCCCCATCCATATATTGCCATTTTCTTCCGGTAGAAATGCAAATGCATCCACAAGTCCCAACTGGGGAATAAATCGCTTAAATGGTTTTGTTACTACAATGGTGTCGCCATTGGGCATGGGCTTGATCTGGTAAATGTCAAAATTATGATCAGAGTCTTGTTGCAAATAAAAGGATCCATCAAATTGATTCTTAAAAATATTGGCAATGCCTTCGTTTAGTAGATTATTTCCAAACTTGCCCAAGCCTCTCCATGGTTTAAATTTTTTGGTACCGTTGTTAAATTCAAGCACACCCGTATCACTAAGGAATAACAAGTCGTTTTCCCCCAATAGCATCGGATAGAAATATACTTTTGGTAATCCATCCTCCTGCGTATAGGTTACTTCCTCTTTGATTTCAAAAATATCATTGTTGTTCTTAGGGATAATTCGAATGAGAGCCGTTTTAGGTCCATTACTCACCCAAAGGGATCCTTCTTTGTCTTCTACCAAATACACACTGGTAAAAGTAGTAGGTATGGAGTTGTACTTCCACGTGTGTCCATTAAATAAAAGATAACCCAACTGATTATTATCACATATATAAAGTCGGTTTGGATTGGTTTTGGATTGACGTATGTAGGTAAGCCGTTTGCCCTGATAGATTATTTTCGGGTTGGATTGATCTTTTGAAAACTCAAATACCGCATTATCCGGAAGTACCGCAGCCAGTAACCGCTCTTGGTTCTGATGCTTGAAAGTAATGACCGACCTGATTTGACGTGAGTTTTCGAACATGGTTCGAATTTCATTACTGGTCGGATTGATCTCAAATAAATTCTGCCGCGATGCAATATAAACTCGGCCATTGAATTTAGCCAACTCCCAAGAAAGTCCAGTCTTTGGCCACAGCTGCAAATCGTTAGCAGACTCCGTTTTTACTATGGACTTACCAAAAGAGTACATGCCGATCCATATATTTTTGGACCGGTCAACCATCAAGGATCCAACAAAATTATCTACCAACCCGGTTTTGACATTGTAATTATACTTCACATTACCTACTGAGTCGATCAGCAATACTCCATAAAACGTTGTTCCCAACAAATGATCATTTTTACTCCAGGTTGCCGAGGCTCCAATACCAGTTACTGGCACGTTAAAATTAGATAGCTCTCGTAATGATGGGTGAACACCAGAATATGCAAACAGTTTTTTATTCGAGTTTGAAAAAAGTAAATTTTCATTATTAGTAAATGGCAAACTTAAAGATGTTAGCCCCCCACCATTCGTGACCTTATTAATTTCATCTTGAAATGGTGCCGGACTCACTTTGCCTTCATTGAGCACTACCAACTGGGTGCCAGCTTTCGTTACCCACAACTTATCATCTTTTATGAATCCACCCGTAAACTTAGAAGGGTAATGATTGAGCTTCTGGTCTTTGATTGAATATTCATAAATACCGGCATCTCCAATACAATACACATATTTACTTGATGTAAGCAATGTAGTGACGCCTATGCTCACCTTGGTTGAATCAGCTGGAAATAGACTTTTGAAGACTATCTTACCTATCGAGTCTACTTCTGCCTTAAGAAAATCCTGATTGGTAGCCAAGTAGATATCTCCCTGAGCATCTTTGATCAATTTCGCAATTCCGGAGAAACCAGTTTTAATGGTTTCAAAATCAACCCCATCGTAAGCAATGACTCCACGTGAAGTTGTGAGATAGATTATTCCCCGATCGTCCTGTACAATAGAAGAAATAAGCCTCGCATCCTGATTATCATAAACACGCATTGGCGGTGCACCAAAAATTTCCTGACTATAACTCTTCTGGCAAAGGGTGAATTGGAAACCTATTATGAGTAATGAAATGCGAAGAAATTGCTTTGTTGAATTTCGATCCATAGGATGTGAGAATGGTAAACCATTTTCTATTTCAACCGATCACTTCAAAAACTGGGCACGGCTTTGTTCAAATAGAATAACCTAAAGAAAATAAAGTATACTGATTTTTCAAAGCAATATCCTTCCTTATTAATCTGATTCTGCCGCCAAATGCAGACAAACTGCAATAATTCCGTAAGCTTGCTGGCACACCTAACTCAACGTACATAAAGTCTAGCCGCTGCCTCTGCACAACGCTCACCATCCATGGCTGCTGAAACGATTCCTCCTGCAAAGCCAGCACCTTCCCCGCAAGGGAAAAGCCGCTTGACTTGTGGATGTTCCAATGTTTCTTTATCGCGGGGAATGCGTACAGGAGATGAAGTACGGCTCTCCACTCCTACCACTTGCGCATCGTTGGTTAAGTAACCGTGCATCTTCGTTCCAAAGTTTTTAAATCCTTGCCGTAAACCATCTGCTATAAAGGGAGGTAGCACCTCGCGCATGTCTGCTGACTGTAGTCCCGGTTGATACGATGTATCTAACAATGACGCAGAAGTTTTCTTCTCTACGAAATCAACTAAGCGCTGTGCGGGAGCTACTTGCGTATGCCCTGCCACGTCACAAGCTTTCTTTTCAATCTCACTCTGAAAATACAATCCTGCCAATGGGCCATGTTGTGCATATTTTTGATAGTCCGCTTCTTCTACCGACATAACGATGCCTGAATTCGCAAAGCGGGAGTCTCTTCGTGAGGGACTCATCCCATTTACGACTACCTCACCCGGACTAGTAGCGGCAGGTACGATGAATCCACCGGGGCACATACAAAATGAAAACACACCTCGCTCCTTGCCGTTCACCTTCGCCTGGTGCACCAGCGCATAGGATGATGCCGGAAGATAAAGCCCACGATCGGTTTTACAATGATATTGAACCTGGTCGATCAACTGTTGCTGATGTTCTACCCGTACGCCTAATGCAAAGGGCTTGGCTTCAATCAAAATCTTCTGCTGATACAGCTTGTGAAAAATATCTCTGGCCGAATGCCCCGTAGCGAGGATCACTGCATTCGCTTCCCAACGAGTATGATCAGTGGTGACTACACCTTTCATTTCACCATCGCGTAGGATAAACTCTTTCACGCAGGTGTTGAAGTGCACTTCTCCACCCAAGGCCAGAATGGTTTGTCGTAACTCGGCCACGAGTAAGGGTAATTTATTGGTGCCAATATGCGGATGCGCGTCAAAAAGTATTTCCTCTTTGGCACCGTGGGCTACCAGTATCTCTAAGATTCGTTTGATATCGCCACGCTTCTTAGAGCGGGTATAGAGTTTTCCATCCGAATACGTGCCGGCTCCGCCTTCGCCAAAGCAATAATTGGATTCCGGATTGACAACATGTTGTTTGTTAATGGCTGCGATATCTCGTCTACGGGCCTGCACATCTTTTCCTCGCTCCAACAAAATTGGTTTGATGCCCAATTCAATCAATCGTAGAGCTGCAAATAATCCGGCTGGACCGGCTCCTACGATGATGACGGAAGGAGCTTGTGAAACGCTTTGCTGTGGCTTTCGGTAGGTAATCCGATCAGGTACTTTATCTGAATCGATGATCTCCACCAAAAAATTGACGACCACCTCACGCCCGCGCGCGTCAATGGACCTTCGCAGGGGGCGTACAAAAAGATTTCCGTCTTGCGGCAGGTTCAGTTTGTGAAATAGGTGCGCAGAAAGCTCTTCACTAAATGCCTCTTCGGGCGACAGATTTACTTCTTGTGTCTTGTTCATAGTTGGAAAGGTAGTTATCCCTTCAAGTGGTGATTACCTGCGTCCGTCAAACGAAAACGAGTAACCGAAATTAATTCCCAAGTTAAAACTTTGTGAGAAAGAAGATTGGTTTACGTTCTTAAATATGTCGGCATAAATGGGGTCGACCGAGAATGACCGGTAGCCAAAATTGTATCCGGCAAAAGTATCGATGGTAAATCCATTTCCGTCATTCTTCTCCATCAGGCGCAAGCCAACGAATAAGCCATATTCTGCTTTTTGTTCGCTGGCATTGGCAATGACACGGGCCACCTGAGAAACCGGAAAAACCAGGTCTACATTCGCAAAGTGGCTAAGGTTAGTCAGTTGTACCTGATGGCCAAAATACCACATACCTGTTTTAAGTGGATTGTAAAATTTCTGGCGTACAGATATCGAATAGCCTCTGGTAAATGTTTTGTTTTTTGCCACATCGGCATCGGCAGTAAAGAAGGGATCGCGTAACCCTACAAACGAAAACTCATGCCCCAGTCGCTCTTGATTATAGAACTCGATCGAAACGGGCAATGCACCGATGAACGAAAATGCCGGATTCGCAGCTACGATCACGCCATGGTATTCGGGGTAAAGAGGCGCGAAGTAATAAAAGCCGGTGCGCTTGCGCGAACGCTGTGGCGTGATAATCGTCTTTGGCTTTTTTACCAACTCTTCAATTTGATTGGCTAATTTTTGATCGTCATAAATGGGTTTGTAGTAGCCGGACAGTTTCCCATCTTGTTCATAGAGTTCCCACGTGCCCACACGAATATCTCCTTCCATTCGCCCTTTGGTTTGCAAGGCGCCATTCACAAAATAGCCGGTATAATCTCCCTTTCCATTTTCATATTCGCACTCGCCTTCCAGTTTTCCATCTTCAAAAAAGTATTGCCACTTTCCCTCGTGCACATCTTGCCGCTTCATTCCTTTTGCTTTCAACTTTCCGCTCGCATAATACTCGCGGTATTCGCCTACGCCTTGTGTGTAGGTAATTTCGCTGAACTTTTTCCCGTTGCGGTCGGTAGACGACCAATAGCCTGACTTTTTTCCATCGGTGTACATTCCCTTCGAATTGACAGTGCCTTCTTCAAAGTAATATATCCATTCACCGCTGGGCTCATCATTTTCAAAGGCACCGGTGGCCAACAATTTGCCGGAAGGATAATACTTCTTCCACGTTCCACTCTTTTTGCCATTCACAAACTCACCTTCGCTTTCCAAATAGCCGTCTTCCGAATAAAACTTCCACTGGCCAACATTGCGGGTGCCGGAGCGAGGGCCTTCGCCATACAATTTGCCGGAATGATAGTATTCCGTGTAACGACCAAAGTCATCCTTGTAATCAATTTCACCGCGCTTCAATCCATCTTCAAAATGGGTAGTCCAAACACCGGAGCGCTTATCGTGGAGATAGTTGCCGGATTCTTTTAACTCCCCACTTTCATAATACAGTTTCCACAAACCTTCGCGTTTTTTTTCATCGATGGTTCCTTCCATGCTTTTCTTACCGCTCTCATAGAAGAATTCCCAGTTGCCGAAATTGGAATTTTGCCGAAGAATGCCACGCATTCGCAGGTTGCCGGTTTCAAAATAAAACTCCCACATGCCGGTGGTTTCATTATTGACAAATTGCCCTTTGGATTCAATGTTTCCGTTGAGGAAATAAGAGATATAGCGCCCCTGTAAGATATTCGAAATGGTGTCGCGCACCTGATACACTTCTTTCAGGTTTTTCTTGGCGGCATCATGGTACGAGAAACGCGTAACGCCTTGCGACAAGGCAAGAACGGGCAAGCAAAGCAGGGGAATCAATGCAAGTCTTTTCACCTCGCAAAGGTAATGATAATTGCGTGGCAGCCCTAGTGTTTCAGAATGGCCGCTTTGCCCCATTCGGCTTTCTCCTCAGCCGACCATAACTCGGGAAAGAAAATGATTTTTTGAAAACGCGGAGGTAAATATTTTTGCCAGTTGGTGCCTCCGGTGGCTTTGATGTCTTCGGGGTCGCGATGCAAATAATGACCCGCAGATTTCAAGTGCGCTAACGGCCACAGCACATTGGCGAGTTGATCGAATTCGCGCATGCGTGCGATGGCATCGGCAGAACCTTTGAAATTGGTTTCATATAACTTCCAGAGATTCTTGTTGCGGTATTTCATGCCGGTTTCACGAAATAGCTTGATGTACTTTTCTTCAAACTGTTGAAGAGTCAGAGTTTTGCTTCCGGTAGCTAATTCGGTGGCTCCGCTGCGCCAATACAACTTATCGATCTGCTGACCGATGTCGCTGTATTCGGCCAATGCTTCGCGTTCAGCGCTATTCACTAAATTGATGGTATCAGTTGAACAAAGTTCGATTAAACGATATTGCGCGGACTGAAATCCGGATGCCGGCAGCAACGACATTCTGAATTTTAAGAATTGCTCGCGCTCCATTCCATTCACCATCACGGCAAATGATTTCTCGAGTAATTGAAAGTAACGCACGATGCGATCGAGTCGCTCTACAAAAAACTTCTCGGTGAGTGATTCATGGTTGGCAATCTGCTCTATTTCCCACAAGATCAGATTGAAATACAATTCGGTAATCTGATGGTATACGATGAAAATTTTTTCGTCCGGAAATTGGGTCTTCGGGTTTTGTAAACTCAATAAAGTATCCAGATGAATATAATCCCAATAGGTGAGGTAATCCGCATGCAACAATCCATCCAGATACGAAGACAGATCTTGGCCCATCACCGCATACTTTTGTTGCAACTTCTTTACCTGCTCTACCAAGGTGGGATTTAATTCCATGTCGGAAAATGGGATTTTAGATATTGAATTGAATTAAGTGTGTAAATTTGAACCTTTCAAATAGAATAACCAAAAAACGTATGTCCAGTCATTCTTCTACTTCCGAAACCATCGCCAAAAAATCTTTGAAGCAAGATCGTTACGAACAACCTGATTTCTACGCGATTGATGACTTACTGACCGAAGAACACAAGCTGATTCGCAGCTCGGTGCGCGATTTCGTTAAAAAGGAAATCAGCCCGTATGTAGAAGATTGGGCACAGCGCGCCTACTTTCCTTATGAGATCGTAAAGAAGTTCGGTGAGATTGGTGCCTTTGGTCCAACCCTGCCGGTAGAATATGGTTGCGGTGGTCTGGATTATATTTCCTACGGAATTATCATGCAAGAAATAGAGCGAGGCGATTCGGGCATGCGCTCGACTGCTTCCGTTCAAGGTTCATTGGTGATGTATCCTATTTACAAGTTTGGAAGCGAAGCACAACGAAAAAAATACCTTCCCAAACTAGCCAGTGGCGAGTGGTTGGGTTGCTTTGGATTGACGGAGCCCGATCATGGCTCCAACCCGAGCGGCATGGTGACCAACTTTAAAGATATGGGCGATCATTATTTATTGAATGGTGCCAAAATGTGGATTTCCAATTCACCAAAAGCCGATGTGGCCGTAGTGTGGGCGAAGAACGAAGCCGGAAGAATTCACGGATTAATTGTAGAGCGCGGCATGCCCGGATTCAGCACACCTGAAACGCACGGTAAATGGAGCCTACGCGCCAGCACCACCGGTGAGCTGGTGTTTCATGATGTGAAAGTGCCCAAAGAGAATTTACTACCCGGCAAAAACGGATTAGGCGCTCCTATGATGTGTTTGGATTCAGCACGTTATGGAATAGCCTGGGGTGCTATTGGAGCGGCTATGGACTGTTACGATTCAGCCAGACGCTACGCTGCCGAACGCATTCAATTCGGAAAGCCGATCGCGTCTTTCCAATTGGTACAAAAGAAACTCAGCGAAATGCTGACTGAAATAACGAAAGCCCAATTGCTCAACTGGCGTCTGGGAATGTTGATGAATGAAGGAAAAGCGACCACGCCACAAATCTCAATGGCGAAGCGCAACAGCGTACAAGTAGCATTGGAAATTGCGCGTGAAGCAAGACAAATACACGGTGGCATGGGCATCACGGGCGAGTATCCGATTATGCGCCACATGATGAACCTGGAATCCGTTGTTACCTATGAAGGAACACATGATATCCACTTGTTGATTTTAGGAAATCAGATCACAGGAATTCCGGCTTTTGTATAGTCCAAAGTTCGAATAACTTTTAACTGATAACTCTTCGTCAACATGAAGGTTGTAACCATCCTCGGTGCTCGTCCGCAATTTGTAAAAGCCGCCACGGTATCGCGTCAATTTCAGAAGATTGGAATTGATGAGATACTCGTGCACACCGGTCAGCACTTTGATGCCAATATGAGTCAGGTATTTTTCGATGAAATGGAAATACCTTCACCGCACTATAATCTGGAAATCAGCGGACTGAACCACGGTGCCATGACGGGCCGTATGTTAGAGAAGATTGAAACCGTGCTGCTGAGTGAAAAGCCGGATTATGTATTGGTGTATGGTGACACGAACTCAACGCTTGCCGGTGCATTAGCTGCATCTAAATTGCATATTCCTATTGCCCACGTAGAGGCAGGCTTACGCAGCTTCGAAATGAAAATGCCGGAGGAAGTAAACCGCATCCTCACCGACCGCATCAGCCGGATTCTTTTCTGCCCCACACAAACCGCCATCCATAACTTAAAAAAAGAAGGGTTCGACCATTTCGATTGTCAGATTGAAATGCCAGGCGATGTGATGTATGATGCGGTGTTATATTATCAAAGCAAAGCGGAACGCGTAGCCACGATTTTGGATAAAGCTAAACTAGCGCCAGGGAACTTTGTTTTGTGCACGATTCACCGAGCCGAAAATACCAACGACCCCAATCGTCTGAGAGCAATCTGCGCTGCGCTGAATGAGATTCACCGGAACACACCCGTTATTCTCCCCTTGCACCCGCGCACGAAAGGCTATCTCCAATCACTCCAAATCCAACTGGATGTGAACATCGTTGAGCCTTTGGGCTACTTTGATATGCTGATGCTGCTGAAACACTGTAGCCTGATAATGACCGATAGCGGAGGGCTGCAAAAGGAAGCTTTTTTCTTTCAAAAATATTGTATCACGCTGCGTGATCAGACAGAATGGGTGGAGTTGATAGAAGTTGGTGCGAACCAGCTAGTCGGTGCTGATCAAAAATTGATCATGAATGCCTATCATCAAATGAACGGAAAGCCATTTGCCATATCTCAAAACTTGTATGGACTTGGCAATGCAGCAGAATTGATTGCTCAAAAGCTCAAGTAAGATTTGCTCAATTTATTTAACTATCTTAGTGAGTTAGTACATAAGTAACATGCGTCATTTTTCCATAATTGTTTGTCTATTAATAATATTTCCTCTTCTATCCTATTCTCAGGGTTGTAGTGATGCTGGCTTTTGTACAATGGGTGCCATGAAACCCGATCAGCCTTACAATAAAAAAATTCAATTAAAGCTACGGTCTATGGAAGTAAGCTTTTATCGCGGCACTACCACATTGACACCTATTGTTTATGTCGCCACTGCTGATATGAATTTTAGTCTGGGACCCAAATACACTTTCCAACTCAAAGTTCCATTTCAATTTGTTGAAGGGCAGTTGGCAAAAACCTCTTCGCTGGGTGATTTGTCAGTTTGTCTCACGAGAAACATCTTTTCCTCCGATCGATTTGATGTGAACCTTTCTTTAGGTGGAAAAATCCCAACGAATTCTTCTGATAAATCAACGCGGGGCTTGCCTTTGCCCATGTACTACCAGACAAGCCTGGGTACCTATGATCTTATTGCAGGCGTATCCGTCATTAACCGAAAATGGCTATTTGCAACTGGCATACAAATACCACTAAACCAAAACAACAATCAATTCACTTGGTCAGCTTGGGATGGTGATGTAGAACAAGCCTATGTAGATCGATACACGCAATCCAAAAATTTGAATAGAGGGATCGATGTAATGCTGCGTGCTGAGCGAAATTTTCGGTTATCACGATTCAATTTTTCGGTGGGGCTTTTGCCCATTTACAGAATAACCTCAGACGAGATAACAAACAGTAGTGGCAATCGCACATCGAAGGATGTAAAGGGTAACGAAGGAAATGGACTAGCCCTATCCGTAATCGGCACAGGAGGTTATAATTTTAATGTACGCTCCGGCATCAAATTGCTGGTCGGTCATAAAATTGTTCAGCGCGAATTCAGTCCGGATGGGTTGACACGCGAGTTTGTCAGTTCGGTAACTTATATGTATCGCTTCTGATGAAACACTGGCTTATATTTTTATTCGGAATTGGCAGCCACTTTGCAGTCGCACAGACTATTTCATTCCGATCTATTGATTCACTGGCATCCAATGCCAATTATGCGGAAGCTATCCAGCAAGTTGATCGCCTACTTGCAAATGCAACTACTCCATCCAATGTTATTCTACTGAAAAACAAAAAAGCTGAATTGCTGCTCTTTCAGGGAAATGTAAATGAAGCCGAAGCCATATTAAAGAACCTTACTACCAGCGATCATTTTTTAGAAGCGGTGGTTTTATCTACACGGGGAAAACTTAATTTAACGAAAGGAAGGTTTGATTTGGCGAAGGAAGATTTAGAAACTTCATTAAATCTCTTTAACGAAACCCAACAGAGTAATTCCACCGAAGCCATTCAATGTTTGACCAGTCTCGCATCTTACTACGTAGCCACCGGCAAATACAATCAAGCAGAAGAAAATGAAACGGCTGCCTTGCAACTGAAAAGAAAAGTAAAAGGCGAAAACAGTGAAGAAGTGGCTGCTTCGTATAATAATTTGGGATTGATCTATCTGGCTTCCGATCCTGATAAAGCCATTGAGTATTACGAAAAAGCGTTGAACACTTATCAAAAAATTCATGATGCCAATCATCCCAAAATGGCTATAGCAAATACCAATCTGGGGATTGCCTATAACCAACTAAAACTATTCGGTGATGCCATCAACTATTTCGAAGCGGCTAAGAAGATCTGGGAGAAAATTTATCCGAACGGTCACCCCAATCAATCCATCGTATTACGCAATTTAGGCAGGGCCTACGCACTTCAAAAAAACCCGAAGGCGGCTATCGAATATTACAAGCAAGCCATTGCGATCTATCAAAAAGCGTACGAAAACAAACATCCTGAATTGGCTAGCTCCTACAATGAATTGGGTGCCCTTTATTTGAGCCAGAACAACTATGATGAAGCCATCAATCATTTTCAGAGGGCACTCATCGCCAATTCACCATCATTTCATTCAGAAGACATCAGACAAAATCCGAGCGGAACTGAATTTTACAATCCCTCTGTATTGGTCTATTCACTCAACTTAAAAGCGCAGGCACTGGAAGAAAAATACTTAGACAAAACACTAAAGCTCGAAGATTTAAAAATCGCTTTGAATTGCCTCTACAGCAGCGATTCATTAATTGATGAAATCCGTCATCAAAGTGCTGACGAAAACGATAAGCTTTCGTTGGGAAGTCGGGCTGCAGAAGTTTATGAAGATGGTGTGCGCATCGCGATGATTATATCAGAAAACGTATTGCGACCGCAGGCATATTTGGAGAAGGCTTTTTACTTCGCAGAAAAAAGTAAATCGGCCGTGTTACAAGAATCGATTGCCGATGCTCAAGCTAAATCATTCTCCGGCATTCCTCCTGCTCTTTTGGAGGAAGAAAAAGTGATCAAGTCCACTATTGCTTTCGTCACTCAAAAATTAGCGCAGAAACCCTCCGAACAGGAGGTTCAACAATTACGCACACAACTTTTTAATGCGAATGCTTCGTATCGTTCTTTCATCACAAAACTCGAAAAAGAGTATCCTAATTACTTCAACCTGAAGTTCAGTCAACCGACCTTAAAAGTAAGTGAGATCCAACGCACTATTTCAAAAGAAACGGCTGCGTTGAGTTATTTCATCACTGAAAAAAATAACAAACTGTATTTATTTCAAATCACATCCAAGGGATTGAAAGTAAAGACCATTTCACTTCCATCGAATTTTGATCGAACAATCAAAGGTTTTACCAATGGCATTCTGTTTTCTGAGTTTAACACCTACCAAAAATCTGCGTCTGTTCTGTCCCCATTATTGCTGCCTTCACTGCCATCTTCTATTCGGGAATTGATTATCATTCCTACGGGAAAATTGAGCACCCTTCCCTTTGAAGCTTTGACAACTGCACGAATCAAAGGAAGTGATTTCTCTCAAGTTGCTTATGCCACTAAGCGTTACGCAATTGGGTATGAATTTTCCAGTAGCCTACTGATGCAGAAAAAAGAGGTCAATGAAATTCCCCGTCCTTCGATTTTTCTCTGTGCACCGGTGAAATTCGATGAGCAAACCGGCCTCTCGGAGTTGCCAGGCACACAACAGGAAGTAAATACAATTGCGAATCTCTTTCAGGGAAGAAACAAATCGGTTTTGTTTAGCGATGCGAACGAAGTGACTATTAAATCACCCGATCTCACCTCCTATCAATATTTGCACTTTGCCACACATGGTATTGTAGATGAAGTAAATCCAGAATCATCCCGAATATTTTTAAGTGCTTTTGCCAAAGAGGATGGGAACTTGTATGCTGGTGAGATTTACAATCTCAATCTAAATGCACAGCTTACTGTTCTTTCTGCTTGCCAAACCGGCTTAGGAAAAGTTTCGAAAGGCGAAGGTGTGATCGGATTATCGCGCGCCTTGGTTTATGCAGGCTCCAAAAATATCATCGTCTCTTTCTGGAGCGTAGCCGATGAATCTACTTCTCTTTTGATGACCGATTTTTATTCCATCTTGTTGAATCAACAAAATCCAAGCTTCAAGCAAGCCTTGCAGCAATCCAAATTGAAAATGATACAGAGTGGAAAGTATGCAGCACCTTTCTATTGGGCACCGTTTGTGTTGATTGGAAAATAAAAAAACCTGACCCTCGTCAGAGTCAGGTTTTACACAGTTTAACGCTATGGCAAAATAGGTGTTGGCTGTGCTTTAGAGAACCCCAAAGTAGGGAGTTGAGTTTCATTTTTCCTAAACATTTTCAAAAACTTTGTTAAAGATGAAAAAATGGCCTTTTTTGAGCCAAAATGTCAATGTACTAAGGGATGATCGATGACAACTACCGCCAGCGTGGGCTAAGGAATAATCTGGTAAAGAAACTGCGTTTAAAGGGTATTTTAGACGAAAATGTACTCATGGCTATCGGAAAAGTGCCCAGGCATGCCTTTTTTGACAACGCTTTATTGAACCATGCCTATGAAGATAAGGCTTTCCCAATTGGGGAAGGGCAGACCATTAGCCAGCCCTACACGGTCGCCTTCCAATCCGAAAAATTAGAAATAAAGCCAGGCGATAAGGTGTTGGAGATCGGCACCGGATCAGGCTATCAAGCAGCAGTATTGTTAGAGCTAGGTGCTAAAGTTTACACCATTGAATTTCAAAAGAAGCTGTACGAACACACCAAAGATTTCCTTCCACAGCTAGGCTATAAACCATTTTTCTTTTTTGGCGATGGCTCGAAAGGAATTCCCGCGAAAGCGCCTTATAACAAAATAATCGTTACGGCAGGAGCACCGGTTGTGCCTACTGCACTTACAGATCAATTGAGCGAAGGAGGCATTCTGATCATTCCCGTTGGCGACCGTACGAAACAACAAATGGTTCGCATCAAAAAACAGAATGGAAAGCTGCTAAAAGAAACGTATGACGACTTTGCATTCGTGCCGCTGTTGGGTGAACAAGGTTGGCGAAACGCATAGTTCAACCAATATCTCCTATGAAATTTAATCGAATGCCCATCGAAGTTGAATCGCCTGAAGAAATGGGCTACTCAACTATACAATACAACTTAGCCGAAAGCTCGGTGCGCGATCGAACCATTGGAGAATTGGGAATTGATCTTTCAAACGTGTTGATGAATTACGGACATCATCGGGGATTGCCGCAATTACAAGAAGCAATCTGCAAGGAGAGCAAGGTACTGAAGGCCGAGCACGTGCTCGTAACTGCAGGAGCCGCACAAGCCTTGTATCTGGTTGCCACAACACTACTCAATCCAGAAGATCATCTGATTGTGGTGCGCCCAAATTACGGCACCAACTTAGAAACTCCGCGCGGCATTCAATGCTCCATGACGGTAATTGACTTATCATTCGAAAGCGGATTTCAACCGAACACAGATGAAATTCAAAAAGCAATTCGACCCAATACCAAATTAATCAGCATCACGCATCCGCACAATCCTACGGGCGTGTTCGTTTCACAATCAACGATCGAATCACTTATCCAACTCAGTGAAAAAAGTGGCTGTTATTTATTAATAGACGAAACGTATCGGCATTTGAACTTTAAAACTCCACTCCTTCCCTACTTCGCAGAAAAAAGCAATCGGGTGATTTCGGTCTCTTCGCTATCAAAAGCATTTGGCGCTCCCGGAATTCGGATTGGTTGGGTACTTAGTCGCGATGCAAAACTGCAACACGATTTACTAGCAGCCAAAGAGCAAATGATCATCAGCAACTCAGTAGTAGATGAATACATTGCGCTTCAAATCTTTTTACAAAAAGAAAAGTTATTGACGGAAGTTCATTCAACTTTAAAAACTAATTATCAGATTGTTGAAGGCTGGCTACAGGCAAACAATGATTTTTTTGAATGGGTTACACCTGATGCAGGCGCGGTAGTGTTTCCACGAATCAAAGAATCGATCCAAGTTGATTTTTCAAGATTCTACGATCGGTTGTATGGTCATTATCATACAGTAGTTGGAGGCGGGCATTGGTTTGAACAAAATCAACGTTACATGCGCATCGGTTTCGGATATCCAACTGGGCAAGAGCTTAGGACTGGATTGAAAAATATAATAAACTGTATTGAAGACACTGTCATTCATTAGTATCAAAACTCCATCAAAAAACCTTTCAAAGATTCAAAGCCAGCATCCATTTGAATTGACTTTTTATCACGATTCATAAACTCTTGCAAGCGAGCGGGTAATTCAATGGTATCCCCTATGCTCTCTTCTACCACATCTTTGAACTTAGCGGGGTGTGCGGTTTCTAAAAATACACCTACACTTACATCACTTAAAAGTTTTTGCAGACCCATGTAGCCAATAGCTCCATGTGGATCCATCAAATAACGATGATTGCGATAACCCTGCTGCATAGCCGCGCGAGTCTGACCGTCTGTAAACCGACAGCCTTTTACATCGGCATTCAACCTTTCAAAATCATTTTGATACAATTGTTGCATGCGGACAAAGTTGCTCGGGTTTCCCACATCCATTGCATTGCTGATCGTGGCTTGTGACGCACGGGGTGAAAAGATACCTGACTCCAAATAATTCGGCACAATATCATTGGCATTGGTAGCCGCAATCATCTGATGAATCGGCAAGCCCATTCTCTTCGCTAATAAACCTGCCGTCAGGTTTCCAAAATTTCCACTGGGCACTGAAAACACTACACGTTTATTTTGAATCCTCAATTGCGCGAAGGCGCGGAAGTAATAAAACGACTGGGGTAAAAGTCGAGCGATGTTGATGGAGTTAGCCGAAGTCAAAAACAATTTTTGTTTCAACTCCGAGTCGCCAAAAGCTTGCTTCACCAATCGCTGGCAATCGTCAAAGGTGCCATCAATTTCTAATGCCGTAATGTTTCCACCCAGGGTAGTAAATTGTTTCTCTTGAATTTCACTCACCTTACCTGAAGGATATAACACCACAACACGTGTGCCCGGCACATTGTAAAATCCGTTCGCCACTGCGCTGCCGGTATCTCCGGAAGTTGCCACCAGAATCGTAATCTCCCGATCTTGTTGCTTTGCAAAGTAACCCAACAACCCCGATAAAAAGCGCGCACCAAAATCTTTAAAAGCTAACGTAGGGCCATGAAACAATTCCAATGAATGAATCTGGTCGTGAACATGAACTAGAGGCGCATCGAATTGCAACGTATGATTCACCATTTTGTGAATGTCCTCATCGGGCACATCTCCATTCAAAAAAAGATTAGCTACTTCGTAACCGATTTCCTGAAAAGACAGTTTCGGCAATGCTTCAAAAAAAGAATCAGGCAACACCGGAATTTGCTCCGGCATGAATAACCCACCATCGGGCGCAAGCCCTTGAATCACCGCTTCGCGTAATCCTACTTCTAATTTTCGATTGCTGGTACTATAATACTTCATAATTTCTTGATCACTTTTACTCTAAATGATTTTGGCTCCTTCCGGATTTAGTTTTGAAATCACCACATCGGTTTTTAATTGATGATTCGCAAATTCGTGCTGCATCGCTTGAGCAACACGCTGTGCCATGTCAGCATCTTTACTCAAGGCAAACAAGGTAGGGCCTGACCCGGAAATACCGCAGCCCAGTCCACCTGCACGAACTGCCGCAGATCTAACCGCTTCGAAACCTGGAATAAATGCAGAACGAACCGGCTCCGCAATCACATCTTTCAATGAGCGTGCAATCAATGCGTAGTCCGATTGTGTAAGGCCCAACATCAGTCCGGCAATATTACCACTCTGCGTCACCGCATCGCGCAATGACACAGTCGGACGAAGCACTCTCCGCGAATCAGAAGTTTTTACTTCAATGTGTGGATGAACCAATGTACAATACAATTCCAACTTCACATCTATCTTCACTACATCCAATGGTTGATAATCACGAATCAAGACAAATCCCCCCATTAAACTGGGCGCCACATTATCCGCATGTGCTGATCCACAGGCAATGCGTTCTGCTTCCATCGCAAAAGGTACCAACTCTTTTCGCGACAGGCGATTGCCCATCAGATGGTTGATTGCTACCAATGCCGCTACGCCACTCGCGGCACTCGATCCCATTCCGCTGCCGAGTGGCAAGTTCTTAAACAATTGAATCTCCACTCCCACTCGTTCGCCAATGGCTTGGAGATAGGAATGTACTGCTACACCGGCTGTATTTTTTCCAGCCTCATGTGGCAAGCGACCGCCATCACCAATAATTTGTGCTATCGAAACTTCGCGCGAATCATTCAACGTCAGCAAAACTTCATCACCGGGATGATCCACTGCAAAGCCTAACACATCAAAGCCGCAACACACATTGGCAACCGTAGCCGGAGCAAACGCTCTTACTGAATTCTTCATGTTAGTTCGTATAATTTCCAATTCGAATAATATCGGCAAATACTCCAGCAGCTGTTACCTCTGCACCAGCTCCTGGTCCGCGAATAACCATCGGGCGTTCTTTGTAGCGCTCAGTGGTGAGCAAGATAATATTATCACTTCCGGCCAGTGAAAAGAAAGGGTGATTCGCTCCCACCGAAGCCAGCGACACACGCGCTCTTCCATTTTCAATCACCGCCATGTAGCGCAGCTTCTCTCCTTTTCCGTTGGCTTTATCAAACAAACCGGAATAATGTGAATTAAAATTTTCTAATCGCTTAATAAATTCCTCCACCGACATTTCTCCTCGGCATTCTTCGGGCACCAGATTTTCAACCTGCACATCCGAAAGCTCTAATGGCAAACCGATTTCTCGGGATAGGATCAACGCCTTGCGTGCCACATCCATCCCATTCAAATCATCGCGGGGATCGGGTTCTGTAAAACCTTTTTCTTTTGCTTCTTTTACAATCTCACTAAACTTTCGATTGCCGTTGAATGAACTGAAAATAAAATTGAGTGTACCGCTTAACACGGCTTCAATGCGCAATGCTTTATCACCACTAATCAATAAATCATTTAAGGTGTTGATCACGGGAAGCCCCGCTCCTACATTGGTTTCATACAAGAAGCGAACACCTCGCTTACTCGCAGTTGATTTCAATTTTTGATAACTGGAATATGATCCGGAGTTGGCTTTTTTATTCGGGGTAACAATGCTGATGTTAGAAGCCAGAATGCGTTCGTAATAACCGGCCACTTCTTCACTGCTGGTGCAATCCACAAAAATACTATTCGACAAATTCAGCGCCACCATGTTTTCAAAGTAAGCAGCCATGCCCCTGGTTTGATTACTGTTCAGCAATAATTCTACACCACTATCCAACGCAATGCCTTCCTCTTGAAAAACCATCTTGCGACTATTAGCAAGCCCGACAAAGTTGACTTCCAAATGATTTTCAGCAGCCAGTTTTTGGTATTGTTGATTGACCATGCGCATCAATTCTTTACCAATCAAGCCGGTTCCAACTAAAAAGATATTGAGCACTTTGCGATCCGATAAAAAGAAAGCTTCATGCAAAACGTTCAGTGCCTTGGTGGTGTCGGTTTGCTGAATCACTGCGGAAATATTCAACTCCGAAGAACCTTGAGCAATCGCATTGATATTTACACCGGCCTTTCCGAGCGCGCCAAACATTCTGCCACTCGTGCCGGGGTTGTGCTTCATCCCTTCTCCCACCACAGCGATAATGGTCAGGTTGTTTTCCACCATCACTTCGTCCATTTCACCTCCACGAATTTCATATTGAAACTCCAACTCAATCGCTTCCTTCGCTTTAGTTGCATACGATGTTTCAATGGCAAAACAAATGGAGTGCTCAGACGAAGCCTGACTTATTAAAATAACATTGATTTTCTCTTTGGCAAGAATTCCGAATAACCTCATAGATACACCCACCACACCTTGTAGTCCACTGCCTTGCACATTCAGCAAACTGATATTCGCCATGGAAGAAACTCCTTTGATCAAAAGTGATTTGCCATTGGCATCGGCCTTAATCACTGACCCTTGAAAAGTGGGATTGAACGTATTCTTGATCCAGATCGGAATCTGCCTCGCCATGGCCGGTTGCATGGTAGCCGGAAAAATAACTTTTGCACCGAAGTGTGAAAGTTCCATCGCCTCTTGGTAAGTCATCTCAGCCACGGTAAATGCTTTCTTCACTTTCCGTGGATCGGCCGTCATCATACCATCTACATCAGTCCAAATTTCCAATGAGCTAGCATTGAGAGCAGAAGCAAAAATAGCTGCGGTATAATCTGAACCACTTCGGCCAATGGTGGTTGTTTCGCCCGAAGGAGAAGTTCCTATAAATCCGGTTACAATCTGTAATTGCGAATGTTGTTGAAAGTGTTCTGCTATCAATTGATTGGTAGTAGTAAAATCAATTTTTGCGTAACCGAAATTATTGTCGGTCTTCACCAGCTTTCGTGCGTCTAAAAATTCCGCTTCAATTCCCTGTGATAAAAATCCTTCCGAAATAATATAAGCCGATAAACGCTCACCAAAACTCATGATGTAATCCAACGAGCGAAGGGTTCTTTCTTTGATTAAGAAAATACCATTCAAAATATCCTCTAGTTCGTTAATCGTAATTTTCACCTGAGCGATTACCGTGCTTTGACGTTGGATATCCACCAATTCGCGCACGGCTTCCAAGTGTCGCTTTTCAATTTGCTCCAACTGTTGCTTATAATCGGTGTTGCCTTGCAATACCAGCGTACTTAACTGAATCAATGTATCGGTCACGCCTCCAAAAGCAGAGAACACAATCGTAATTTTCTCTTGCGCGAGATAGGGTTTTACAATGTCAATAACTGATTTGATGCGAGCGGGAGTAGCTACCGATGAACCTCCGAATTTTAAAACCTTCATAAACTAAAAAGTAAAAATCAATGACTAATAGAAAATTTATGGTGATTGAAAGACAGATCAAATCCTGAGTTTCAGGCGATCAACAAAAAATAATAAATGGGTGGAGTTTAATTAATGGAGGGAGCTACCCCGTAATAGTAGTGATAGTAATTGTTGTAGCAATTACTGAAGTTGTTGTAGATGTCGTAGCGTTTACCATAATTCTCACGCAAGAAGAGCATAGCCCACGACTAATGCAAAATATTTTTTGAGAATTTTTCATTCGAAAGAAAAAACAAACTAACGGTTAGTAGTAACTTACCGCAAAATTGAAGAATGGAAAGAAAGAAGAAGTTCCCGCGCGAGTCATCTGTTAGCATGACTGAATTGGTATTACCCAACGACACCAACACACTGAATAACTTAATGGGTGGTCGTCTCATGCACTGGATGGATATCGTATCGGCTATAGCCGGACAAAAGCATTGCAACAGTATTGTGGTGACAGCATCGGTAGATAACATCTCCTTTCGTGAGCCCATTCGATTGGGTGACGTAGTGACGCTTCGCGCGAAAGCGACTCGTGCATTCAACTCTTCGGTTGAAATCCGAATCGATGTGGATGCCGAAAATATTCCGGAAGGAAAAAAGATTGCCAGCAACTCCGCTTACTTTACTTTTGTGGCGGTAGATGCCAACGGTAACCCGGTGCCTATTCCTGAGATCGAACCGGAAACAGAAGAAGAGAAAGAATTGTATCGGGGTGCTTTGCGCAGACGCCAACTGCGTTTGATTCTGGGCGGAAGAATGAAGCCTAGCGATGCACACGAATTAAAATCAATTTTTGATATTAAAGAATGACCGAAGCCGAAGTAATCTATTCCGATACGCTGTATCAAGTATCAAGTCCGGTAACGGTGATCATTGAAAAACCGTGGACTGCCATCACTCCGGAAGAAAGAACCCAACTTTCTAAAATTCTTAATGCCTTAAAGCTTGGGATCGACCGTGTTCGAATCATCCATCAGTCATCTTTAGATTTGAATAAGCTGGTGGATAGCCCAAGCCATGTGATTGTTTTTGGTTTAACCCTGGCGGGAGTCAATCCCTACGAATCGCTGACCGTTTCTGACAAAAAGGTGGTACTAGCCGATAGCCTTACCTCGCTCCTTCCCGATGATGCCGCCAAGAAGAAATTATGGCTGGCCTTGAAGGCGATGTTTGGGCTATAGTTGAGCTCAAAAAGCCTTTAAAAACAGTATTTTAAAATATTAGCCCTTCTTCTATCTTTGCCACACTTTTTAAAAACCTGTCAAAAGGACGGGGGATCATTAATAAACTAAACCTGTATGCAAAACCTATTGTATGTATTGCCCCTTTTCGGAGTGTTGGGCTTATTGTATGTTGTTTGGAAAAGTGCCTGGGTAGCCAACCAAGATGCCGGTACCGACAAAATGAAGAAAATCGCAAGCCACATTGCCGAAGGCGCGATGGCTTTCTTAAAGGCCGAATACAAAGTATTGATCATTTTCGTAGCCTGTGTGGCCGTTTTATTGGCCGTTACTGCGAATAGCACAACATCTTCACCTCTCGTAGGGGTATCTTTTGCATTAGGTGCATTTAGCTCTGCATTAGCCGGATTTATCGGAATGCGTGTGGCTACCAAAGCCAACGTAAGAACCACCAACGCTGCCAGAAATAGCCTAGGCAAAGCCCTTGAAATCGCCTTCGTAGGTGGTTCGGTGATGGGTATGGGGGTCGTAGGTATCGGGGTTTTAGGTTTGAGCGTTCTTTTAATCGTTTATGGAAATATGTTCGGCATGGACACACAAGAAAATGTGACCCGTGTCATCACTATTATAACTGGTTTCTCATTTGGTGCTTCTTCAATCGCCTTGTTTGCGCGTGTCGGTGGCGGTATTTATACCAAAGCAGCTGACGTAGGCGCGGACTTAGTAGGAAAAGTAGAAGCCGGTATACCTGAAGATCATCCTTTGAATCCTGCAACGATTGCCGACAACGTGGGCGATAACGTAGGTGACGTGGCCGGTATGGGTGCCGACTTGTTTGAATCATATGTAGGTTCTATTGTTGGAACGATGGTATTGGGTGCCGCTTTCATGGTTCCTGGCTTTAATGACCAATTTAATGGTCTTTCGGCCGTGTTATTACCACTTGTATTAGCTGGAGTTGGTATTATCATGTCATTCGTTGGTACCTTCTTCGTAAAAGTGAAAGAAGGTGGCGATCCTCAAAGAGCTTTGAATATGGGCGAATTCTCTTCTTCCATTGTGATGATCATCGCTTCTTATTTCATCATCACCTGGATGCTTCCCGCAGAATGGACTTACAATGACCTTTTGTATAGAGATGCGGCTGGTAATCCTACTGTTCGTGTGATGACCTCATTAGGTGTATTCTGGGCAACCATTATCGGTTTGATTGGTGGTGTGTTAGTAGGTCTGATCACTGAATACTACACAGCCATGGGCAAAAAGCCGGTATTATCTATTGTTCGCCAATCTTCTACAGGTGCCGCAACAAACATTATCGCAGGTCTTGGTGTGGGTATGATGTCAACCATGCTTCCAACACTCGTTATCGCTTTCTCCATCATCGGAGCCTTCTATTTTGGCGGATTGTATGGTATTGCCATCGCAGCCGTAGGTATGCTTTCAAATCTTGGAATTCAATTAGCTGTTGATGCGTACGGACCTATTTCTGACAATGCCGGTGGTATTGCGGAAATGTCTGAGCTTCCTAAAGAAGTTCGCTCCAGAACTGATAAGTTGGATGCCGTAGGTAACACAACAGCTGCGATCGGAAAAGGCTTCGCGATTGCTTCTGCAGCATTAACCGCACTTGCATTATTCGGTGCTTTCATGACAACTGCTCAAATCAACTCCATTGATGTTTCCAAAGCCAATGTAATGGCCGGATTATTCATTGGTGGTATGTTACCATTTGTATTCTCTGCCCTAGCGATGGGTGCTGTAGGTCGTGCCGCTATGGCGATGATTGAAGAAGTACGCAGACAGTTCAATGATATTCCTTTGTTAAAATCAGCTTTAGCCGTGATGAAGAAAAATGGCGACAAAGACATGAAAGACTGGTCTGCCGAAGACCAAAAAACCTTCCATGATGCCGATGGCTCTGCCGAATATGGCAAATGCGTAGAAATCTCTACTAAAGCCGCCTTAAAAGAAATGGTACTTCCAGGTCTGATGGCCGTGATTGTGCCTGTAGTGATTGCGTTCTTGCCCGGATTTGGTGTAGAAGCCTTAGGTGGTATGCTGGCCGGTGTAACTGTATCTGGTGTTTTGATGGCTATTTTCCAATCGAATGCAGGTGGTGCTTGGGATAACGCCAAGAAAAGCTTCGAAGAAGGTGTAGAAATCAACGGACAGACGTACTACAAGAAATCAGAACCGCACAAAGCGGCCGTAACTGGCGATACTGTGGGCGATCCTTTCAAAGATACTTCTGGCCCTTCTTTGAACATCTTGATCAAATTGATGTCTATTGTAGCGTTGGTAATCGCACCTTTATTGGTGAAAGGAGTGCCTGCCACTGCAAAGTCAGAAGTAAAACCGGTAATCGAGTCAGTTACTCATGTAACTGAGGTAAAACAACCATAAATCAAAGTTTTAAGAACATCTAAAAAGCATCGGAATCAACTTCCGGTGCTTTTTTCATTTTTGGCCTTCAATCACTACTTTTAGCACCATCTGAAATCAAATGTATTATCTATGAAGTCATTTTATTTGATCATCATGGGCGCCATTCTATCAGTATCCGCCCTGGCTCAAAACTCTGTATTGGGAAAATGGAAATCGATTGACGATAAAACTGGGGCAGCCAAGTCCATCATTGAGATTAGCGAGCGTGACGGAAAGGTTTATGGCAAAATTATTAAGATATTTCCCACCGACCCTAAAAGAACCGATCCCATCTGTGATAAATGCCCCACGGATGATAATCGCTATAACAAAAAGATCATCGGAATGGAAATTATGCGAGATATGAAAAAAGATGGAGATGAGTACTCGGGCGGAAATATCTTGGACCCGGAGGTGGGTAAAGTTTACCGGTGCAAAATCTGGGTAGAGGGAAATGAGTTGAAAGTCCGTGGTTACTTAGGTCCGTTTTACCGTACCCAAACCTGGCAGCGACCGTAACTATTGGTTGTTTTATCTAAAAAAATGTGAACTTTAACGACATAAACACCCCATCCCATTACCTAAAGGTTACCAATTGTGGCATTACGTGTATTCAAAACCAGTTCTCAGCTTGACGAAAAGGAAATCTTTGAAAGGATTACGAAAGGGGATGAAAAAGCCCTCGAATTAATCTACAAAAAGTACTACCGCATGATGACGAAACTCGTTATCTCCAACAGCGGTACCGAAGAAGAAGCAAGAGACGTATATCAGGATGCACTAGTTGTATTCTGGCAAAAGGCGAGATCAGGAAATCTGATTTTGACTTCTAAAATGAGCACCTTCATCTACAGTATTTGCCAAAATTTGTGGAGAAAAGAGCTCGATCGAAAGAAACGTCTTTCGAATGAAGAAAAGGATACGCCAATATCCATCGACATGGATAGCCCGGAACGAGAAAAGATTATGGCCAAGTGCCTAGATCAACTCGGTGAAACGTGTAGAAAGGTTTTGATGTACTATTATTTTGACGAGATGTCGATGCAGGAAATAGCCGAAAAATTGGGATTCGCCAACACGGATACTGCCAAGACCAAGAAATATAAATGCAAACAAAAACTGGATGAATTAGTGAAGGCTCAATATTCGGAGCAGGATTTTTTAGATTAACAACATCATGAGTAACATAGAATTAATTGACGACTATTTGACCAATCGCCTAAGTGATTCGGACAAAGCTGCGTTTGAAAATCAAATGACAACCGACCCTGCCTTGAAAGCAGAGGTGGAGTTGCAAAAACAAATTATTGAAAGCGTGCGCAAAGCCCGAGCAGCCGAACTCAAAACGATGCTTAACCAAGTGCCAGTGTCGGCACCAGTATCCTTCAGTTTGCCAGTCATGCGCATGGCTGCCAGCATAGTAGGTGCCGGAGCAATGATTCTTGCCTTCAGCTATTATTTCAATTACAGCAGTGAACAGCCGAAAATGGCCACTTCTCTGGAGGATTCCATTCAAAAGGTAAATCCAGCTGATTTTGAGCCTCTGGAAGAGCCTACCGCTGAACCGACACCTGCTGCAACTGAAAAGACGCCATCGAATACGGTAGAACAGAAACAAGCAAAAGAATCTAAGCCAGCTGTCACTCCGGTCCAACAACCTAAAATTGATGTGGTGGATCCTACTAAAGACATGACGGAAGGCAACAACGCTTCGATTCCTTCCAATGACGTTGTCAAAAATGCAATTACACCGTCTCATATAGCTGTGGAAGTGGATGCAACAAACAAGAAGTTTCCATTCCATTATCAGTTTAATCAGGGCAAGTTGTTTTTGTATGGTACTTTCGACAAAGGACTGTATGAAATCCTCGAGATCAATGGCGAATCACACTCCGTCTTTTTATTCTACAAAGACAACTACTATTCGCTCAATGAAAAAGCAACGACTATCACCGCGTTGGAAGCCATTCAAAACCAGGCATTGATCAGCAAATTGAAAGAATATAAGAGTCGATAATTTTGGATTTTCAGGTTTAAAGGTTCGAAACCCTCTCCTACCGAGAGGGTTTCTTTTTATTATATTTGCAGCTTATGGAAGCAGGCAAATCTAAATTCAGAAAGAAGAAACTCGGAAGCTATCCATATGTGAGTGTCGTTTTTAGCATTACGCTGGCTCTATTTGCCATAGGCGTGTTTGGCACGCTGGTCATTTATTCCAAAGAGTTGGAACGGACTGTGCGAGAGAATGTAAAAATTCAGGTATACCTGAAGAATCAGCTCTCCAAAGAACAAATTAATAAGATTCAATCCCGAATAAAGTCGTCTTACTTTGTTTCGAAAACAGCCTCGGAAGGAGCTATTCTATTCGTATCCAAGGAATCAGCGGCTAAAGAATTCATTCGTGAAACGGGCGAAGATTTCAAAAAGTTTTTAGGTGAAAATCCATTGCGCGATGCTTACTTAGTTCGCATCGATCCGGCCTATCATGACAAAGCCAGCTTGGCTAAAATCAAAAAAGATACTGAAAAACTGGACGGTGTATTTCAAGTGTATTATGTTGAAAACGTGATCGAATCAATTAACGAAAACGTGACCAAAATCGGGTTGGTTTTAATGGGATTGGTAGCGCTATTGCTGGTAACAGTAGTACTCCTTATCAACAATACCGTTCGATTGGCTTTATTCTCACAGCGATTCATCATTCGCAGCATGCAATTGGTAGGCGCAAAAAAATGGTTTATTCAGCGACCATTTCTGTTTCAAGCGATGTGGCATGGGGCATTAGCCGGACTCATTGCTTGTCTCCTACTCTATCTATTGATTTCATTTACTACGCAACGAATTGAAGATCTTAACTTAATACAAAATACCAGTCGCCTTTATTTGCTTGGCGGATCACTTCTGATTTTGGGAATGTTGGTGGCAGTAACCAGCACCTACCGTGCGGTGGCAAAGTATTTACGCTTATCTTTGGACGAATTATTTTAACATGAGCAAATTACCTTTCGGCAAGAAGAATTACCAGTTGATGATTGCGGGCATTGTAACCCTGATTGTCGGCTTCACTATTATGGCCATGGACAAAGAAACACATGGGTTCGGTTTCTTAGGATTAACCCTTGGTCCGCTCATCGTATTGACCGGTTTCGTATTGGAAATCTTCGCTATTCTGCATACGCCCAAAGAAAGCAAATAACCCATGTCGAATTGGGAGGCCATCATTCTCGCTATTGTAGAGGGACTTACGGAGTTTTTGCCCGTTTCTTCTACCGGACACATGATCATTGCATCTTCCTTGATGGGTATCGCTTCTGATCCATTTACCAAAACCTTTACAGTTGCCATTCAGCTCGGTGCTATTGCTTCGGTAGTCGTGCTTTACTGGAAGCGTTTCTTTCAAACCTTCGATTTCTATTTCAAACTATTTGTTGCGTTTATTCCGGCTGCTGTTTTAGGTTTTCTATTTAACAAGAAAATCGATGCCTTACTGGAACGCGTGGATGTGGTGGCCGTTACGTTAATCCTTGGCGGGATTTTGTTTTTATTCATCGATAAACTCTTCAAAAAAACAGAAGAAGCGGGCGATCAAACCGTTTCCTATCCGGTTGCCCTTAAAATAGGTTTCTTTCAAACCATCGCGATGATACCCGGAGTTTCACGATCTGCTGCTACCATTATAGGCGGATTAACACAAGGTCTCACCAAAAAGATGGCGGCTGAGTTTTCCTTTTTTCTGGCTGTGCCGACTATGTTCGCAGCCACTGCGTACAAACTTTTGAGCTTCTATAAAGACGGTAACACCTTTGGCACTGCCGAACTAACCACGCTGGCGATTGGCAACGTAGTTGCCTTTGTGGTGGGCATGTTGGCCATCAAATCTTTCATCTCTTTCCTTACGAAAAACGGCTTTAAAATCTTTGGTTACTACCGGATCATTTTAGGCTCTATTTTGTTGATTCTCTCATGGATGGGAATTCAATTGTCGATCGTGTAATGGAAGCGGCAGAAGGCAGCGTATTGCTCATCAATAAGCCACTCAAATGGACTTCATTTGACGTGGTGAATAAACTGCGCTATCGGCTTCAAACCAAAAAGGTAGGCCATGCCGGGACATTAGATCCGCTCGCGACCGGTTTACTGATTATCTGCACCGGAAAAATGACTAAGCGCATTGAAGAGTTTCAGGCACAGGAGAAAGAATACACGGGTTCATTCACAATCGGGCAAACAACTGCTTCCAGCGATCTGGAAACACCACCTACCGAACCGGTAGATGTCTCCGGCATTACCGAATTGGCAATCCGCGAAGCAACTCAAAAATTCATCGGAACCATCCAACAAGTTCCCCCGATTCACTCGGCCATCAAAGTAGATGGTAAGCGTGCTTATAAGTTTGCCCGCAAGGGACAAGAATTGATATTACCTCCACGGGAAGTTTCGATTTCTGCTTTTGATATTTCCTCCATCGAGAAGCCGGTGATTCGATTTAGAATCGTATGCTCTAAGGGCACCTATATCCGCAGCATTGCCCGCGACTTTGGCCAAGAACTGGGTGTAGGAGCTTACTTGAGCGAACTTGTACGCACACGCATTGGCGAATTCCGATTGGAAGATTCTATTTCTGTGGAAGCCGTTGAGAGGCCGAAAGTGACCCCGAGTATAACATGAGAATCTATCATCAAATAGACGACTTCACCCGGTTGAACAATGCGGTTGTTACCAGCGGCACGTTTGATGGAGTACATCTCGGTCACCAAAAGATTTTGGCGCGACTAAAAGATGTGGCGGAGAAAAGTGGAGGTGAAACGGTGGTTATTACCTATTGGCCACACCCACGCTTGTTACTCAAACCAGAAGATACTTCTCTCAAACTTTTAAATACGTTTGAAGAGAAAGCCGAACTATTAAAAGAACAAGGCATTCAGCATTTACTGCGAATTCCATTTACAAAGGAGTTTTCGCAACTCACCTCTAAGGAGTTTATCTCCTCCATTTTGATTGATAAAATCGGAACTAAGAAATTGGTAATTGGCTATGATCATCGGTTTGGCAACAACCGCGAAGGAAGTTTTGAGCAATTGAAACTCAGCGCACCAACGTATGGATTTGAAGTCGAAGAAATCGCTCGACAAGATGTAGATCATGTAACCGTCAGTTCTTCAAAAATCAGGAAAGCGTTGGAAGAGTCCGATTTAGATACGGCTACCCATCTTCTGGGAAGAAAGTATTCCATCAGTGGGCGCGTGGTAAAGGGCGACAAACTGGGCAGGGTACTTGGATATCCCACTGCTAATATCGACTTGGATTCTCGTTTAAAGTTGATTCCTTCGGACGGAATTTATGCTGTTACCGTTTTACACGAACACACGCTTTACAAAGGCATGCTCTATATCGGCAATCGCCCAACGGTAGATGGCAGTAAGCGAGTGATTGAGGTCAATCTATTTGATTTCGCAAAGGAGATTTACGGTGAGTCACTAACTGTTTACTTCCATCAATTGATTCGTTTGGACTCGAAGTTTCAGGATTTAGAGGCATTAAAAACACAGCTTGGCCTAGACAAACTGGAAGCGCTTCGTTTGCTTTCAGCGAAGTAGCTATTTCGTTTTCAGAATAAAAACGACTTTACCTTTTGACCGCTCCGGCTTCTTTCCGCCAGAAGTAGGTACAAGTGAGTTTCTGCGAATTTCGTCTTTCAAAAGTTGTTCGGCTCTTGGACTCAGTCCACGATGTTTTGTAAAAATATTGACAATATCTCCGTTCTCATCACATTCAATTTCAAACTCAATCATTCCATCTTCATTATCAGGAAGTTCAGGAATTTTAGGATCGTCAGCCCACGCCCATCCGGACATCGCCAAAGCAAATCCGTCACCTCCACCGCCACCAGCGGGCTTACCATAAAGCGCTTTCGCATCCGGTTTACCTTCGGGATTTCCTTTGTCACCTGTCTTGCCCGGATCATCTCCCTGGCTTGGGGCTTTGGTTCCTTTGTTGGCTATAGGAACCTGAGTAGCCGGATCCGGCTTGGGGTCTTTCTTCGTTTCTTTTGTTGCTTCTACCGGTTTTGCTTCAGCTACTTTCTCTTTGGGCTTTTCGATTACCGGTTTCTTCTCCTGTTCTTTCACTACTACCGGACTCTCCTCATTGGAAGTAACAGTCTCGGGAGGCGTAGATGTTTCTTGGGTGGCTTCCTGCGGCTGATCTTGGGGTGTATTCTCTTCTTGTGTGGGTTCTTCCGTACGAACAGGCTCTTCAGGTTGCACATCGCCACCACCCTGATCATCAAAACCTATATTTATCTCTGTTCCCGGCAGATTGAGTGGTGGATTTGGCGGGCTCCAAGCAACCAAAAAAAACAGAATGAGAAACAGTGACGCATGAATTGCCAACGATGTGAGCAATGCTACTTGCTTGTTCTTTTTTTCCTTCTCCTCGTCCGCCCTCATAACTTATTTCGGTTTGGTAGCAATAGAAACTTTCGCATTCATTGAGTTGGCAATACCGGCAACAAACACTAATTCGCGAGTTGGAACACTCTCATCGATATGTAAAACAACTACTCCTTTTGGGCCGCCAATTTTACTTTTCAATTCAGATTCTAAGGTTGCCTTTGTTACTTTCTTGTCGTTCACAAAAAACTGTAAGTCTTTGGTCACTGTGACGGATACTTTCTGTACTTCCATTGCGCTGGATTTGCTGGTGGGCAAATTCACAGGCAATCCCGATGGAGTGACAAAAGAAGAGGTGAGCATGAAAAAGATCAACAAAAGAAAGATCAAGTCCGTCATGGAGGCCATGCTGAACGCTGCATCTACTTTATTGCGGCTTTGGAGTTTCATGGTTCGTTATATTTTGGGTTTACCGAACACGTTATCTTGGCTCTTGCAATAAATCAATAAACTCAATGGCCGAGTACTCCATTTTGTGTACCACTTTTGAAACACGTGTAACCAAATAGTTGTAACCAAGATAGGCTATAATGCCCACCAACAAACCGGCAACCGTGGTGATCATGGCTGTATAAATACCATCGGCTAATAGCTTAGGGCTCACTGAACCTTCCTCCTGCGCAATGGAGATAAAAGCCTGCACCATACCAATCACCGTTCCTAAGAAACCCATCATCGGGGCTGCACCGGCCACTGTAGCGAGTACAGAGAGGTTTTTCTCCAATTTGAATAATTCAATCTTACCTACGTTTTCAATAGAGGCTTCAATGTTTTTGAGCGGGCTGCCGATGCGGGCTACCCCTTTTTCAATCATGCGGGCTACGGGTGTATCGTGTTGGTTGCAGAGCATCTTGGCGGATGTAATATCTCCTTTCAAGACCAATTCTTTGATTTTACCCATAAAAGCATCAGGGCTTTCGTTGGCTTTGTTCACCGTTCGGAGACGCTCTACGAAAATGTAGATCGCTACAAACGAAGACAGCACGATGGGTATCATCAAAGGTCCACCGGCCAATGCCAGATCAATAACCGAAACCGACTGATCTGCCTGAGATTGACTACCAGCCACAATTTGTGCTAAAATCATAGTAAATAGAGTTTAAAAAATATACTCGTTAACAATTATGCCCAACACGCAGCATAACGCAAAAAATCAAACGCTAGTACAACCTAGTACTTAATCACCCACACGGCATTGCCATAGTCGGCTTTTGAAGCATCGGCAGCTGATTGCGCGTTGGCAAACGTATCGTGATCACCAACGGCTAATCGATTAAACTTCGATTTGCCGAATGGAGGGATGATTTTTGTACTCACTCCTTTTGCACTCAGTTTTTTGGCATAGTCCATGAGCAAATCAGCATCTACCGCACTCGCTACAACTACGTAGTATTTGCCTGTTTTGTCTGTCAACTTATCGATGGTGCCTTCAGCCGGAGTTGCTTTAGCAGCTGCTTCGGCAGCCAAACGCTGGCGCTCCTCTTCTTCTTTTTGTTTTGCAGCACGTTCAGCTTCTTCTTTGGCTTTTTTGTCTTTTTCAATCTTTGCCAGACGTTCCATTTTAGTTTTCTCGTTGGCTGGTTGAATCACATACTTCCACACCAGAAAACCTGCCGCCAGAATAACCACCGCTATCAATAAACCTATGACAACAGGGGCATTTGATTTTGGCTCGTCCGGTTCAGGAATAAAACCATGTTTGTCGTATTTCACACCATCTCCCCCACTTGCCGTCTCCTCGTGCAACACTACGGTATCGCCAGACTCAAATTCAATCGGTTCTACTTTGGTTTCTTGCGGCTTTTCCTCGAGTTGGTCGAGCGGTTTATAGTCTAAATCAGGCAAACCAAAATTATCTTCGTTTTGATTGTTCTTGTTTTCGTCTTCGGTCTTGAACGACATAAGCTTAAGGTTGAAGTTTAACTCAATATTAACTTACAAATAACGCAAATTCTTTTGAAAAAGCTATTCTAAAAGCTCCAACTAAAGCCGGCCAACGCCTGAAATCCACGCACCGGGTAATACAAATACGTTTGATACTGACTTCCCAAAACATTGTTGGTTTGAATGAACAAGTGCACCTGCTCGGACAACGAATAGCTCACTTTCAAATTGAGGTCAGTTGCTACCGGTAAGTCTGCAATCGTACTGAAATAGCTTGATGCATTATCTTTCTCCATTGTTTTTGCCTTCATTCCTCCTTGCACAGACAGGTCGGCAATGAGTTGAATCTTGTTGTAGATATTGTAAGAGCCGGAGAAATTGACTTTGTATGACGGACGATGCCATGCCTTCTGAATCTTATCAGTAGAATATGCAAAATAGTCTCCCCGCAGCGCGATCCGAACCAAAGCGGTTTTTGCATACGCCACTTCAGCAAACAGATTGGTACGTGTCGCATCATCGTAGGTAACTAAAAATCGCTCCGGACGATTGGTAGTGGATGGTGTTACTAATCCTTGATACAGATCGTTTTGATAGAAGTATAGATTCTTAAGTGTAGCAAAAGACAAACCCGTTTGGAAGGCTATGCTGCTTCCTAGCTTACCATACAAACCACCTAAAAACTCAAACGTGCGGTTGGTATGATTGAGGAGTGCGTTTGGTGCCAGCCATGCATTTTCCCGCGAAAGCGTGTGCAATGATACCCGGTCGATACCTCCCGTTAAACCGGCATACGCCTGAATGGTTTCGGTCAATTGATAGCTTGCGCGAACCTCCGGATACAGATTGACATTCTTAACAGAACCGATGGTGTCGTTTTGGAATGCAGCCGTAACTCCCACCTTCAATTGCAAGTTTTCGATTGGCGAAAAAGTATATGAAGGCATCACCCGGAACAAATGACGTGCTCGTGAGGTTCCCGAAAAATCGCGATTCATCAACGTGTAATCTCCAGCCAGATCAATGAATTTTTCATTCGCGACTTTCAAGTTACTTTTTAAGTCTAACGATATTTCGGATTCCGAAGATTGAAGGTCGTCCTTAAGGTAAGAGAATCCGCCCGTGAGGTTGTAGTTAAAATCTTTCGCCACAACATTCTCTACATTCGCTGAAAGATTGATGATGGAATAAGATTGTGACACAATAGGAGCTGCTGTTACACCCGGAAAGACTCCATAAAACTTAGCCGCCCTGTTTTCATATCCAATTGCTCCGCCTACCGCCACTACCCTGCTAAATGCTTTTCCGAAAACACTCACTTCTGTATTTCCGCTGGCCGAATTGCCATCGCCCACGGGGCCGCTACCAAAACTGCGGTGAAAAAATTTCGCTCCGTAGTACTTATTCTTATCGCGCTTGTTGGTGATATAACCTTCCAAATAAGGAGAGGTGTAATTGCCAAAGCCAGCACTCACATAGTTATTATTCAGCTTATCGATGGCTGGCGACTTTAACTTATGCGGACGAATGGAAGGATTGTAGTCCGAGGCGGTGAAAGAAATATTTTTAAAATCATAGGTGATTTCAGGCTTGATCGGCTCTACCGGCCGCGGTGGCACTTTCTCGAAAGTACGAGTAGCAGGTGGCAGTGTAATCTGTCGGTCCTTTCGAATGATAATCTCCACATTCGGAATTTCTCCCTGATCTTGCGCATAAAGCGCAACGCTAGCGGTAAATAAGAGCACTATTAATACGACAAAAGAATTTCTCATGATGGGCAATTTTTTCTACTTATCATTATCAATGCTATCCGCTTTTACTTTTTGTTTTAACTCGGATTGATCGATCTGCAAAAGCTTGGCTTTGGCGGCAGACTTAACTTCTTCGGTGGGGAAATTATCGATCAGTGATTTCAACACGGCTTTGGCATTGAATGAATCGCCACTTGCCAAAAAATTATCCGACAAGAGTAAGTATGACTTTCCTACCCACTCGGTATACGATGCAAAATCAGTGTTGAGGCTTACCAGCGTTTCATAGCATTGCTTGTAGTCTTTACTTTGATAAAACAATTCACCCAATCGATACTTGGCTTCAGCTCCAAACTCATCCTGAGCTGAATTGATGGTAGTCAGGTATTCGTCCTTAGCGGTTTCAAAATCTCCGGAAGCCTGAGCATTTTTTCCCAGATAAAGAGTGGCCTTATTCGCTGCACCTACCTGGCTGCTTCCCTTTTCCAGAATGGTTTG